>Ga0209570_1000190_pt1 | contig 114728 bp, 95 predicted proteins | sample EBPBio172007_DNA_FD_185861 | JGI IMG/M metagenome (GOLD analysis project Ga0209570, IMG submission 185861) | Wastewater treatment Type I Accumulibacter community from EBPR Bioreactor in Madison, WI, USA - Reactor 1_9/17/2007_ DNA (SPAdes)... | ecosystem: Engineered > Bioreactor > EBPR >... | reverse complement strand
GAGTTTGACCTTGCCAGATTGCTTGATCTGGTTGTATGATTTGTATATCATACTTGCCATATCGTTTTTGTGGTATTCATTCGGACCAAAGACATTGAAAAATTTTATTCCAAGCATATTATTATGCACGTCCATAGTCTTTGCCCATTCATCGAAGAGCTGCTTTGAGTAACCGTACATATTGAGCGGACGTAAGCCATAGGTCATTGAGTCGGAGTAGCCATTCTCACCAAGTCCATAAGTAGCCGCGCTTGAAGCATAGATGAACCGGATGTCATTATCAAGAGCATGGACAGCGAGGTCACGGGTATAATGGAAGTTATTGGTGAGGAGGAGGTCAGCGTCACGTTCTGTTGTAGCGGTCGTAGCTCCCAGGTGCACGATGGTTTCGATGGAGTTATCGTATTCACCGTTGATGAAATCCGGGAGGAATTCCTCGGGATGGACGATCTCCCAAAATCGTTTACCGACGAGATTTTTCCATTTATCGCGATTCTCTAAATAATCAACGACGAGAACATCGAAGACGCCCTCGTCGTTAAGTTTTTTGAGTAAGCAACTACCGATGAAACCGGCTGCACCTGTGATGACAATCATGGAACCATGCTCGCAGAAAGTGTTACTTATTTAGGTAAAGAAGCTTTGAATTTAGCCGCGAAAGATTCTAAGGCATTTTTGAGAGCCGTAGCGGTTTCGGGAATTAATTCTTTGTGTTCAGCAATAGACGTTAAGATATTTCTGTGCCCAAGTTCAAGGAAGTTCATGTATTCTTCTTCGAATTGTTTGAGTTTATTGAGAGGAATATCGTCAATAACGCCGGAAGTAGCCGCAATAATTAAGCATACTTGTTTTTCAACGGGTATGGGACTGAATTGCGGTTGTTTCAAGATTTCAGTTAAGATTTGCCCACGCAAAAGTTGTTGTTGAGTTGATTTATCTAAGTCAGAGCCGAATTTGGCAAAGGCTTCGAGTTCTCGGAACATAGCAAGCTCGAGTTTGAGTGGACCGGCAACTTTTTTCATTGCTTTGATCTGGGCACTACCACCAACACGCGACACGGATATACCGACATTCAAGGCAGGACGAATACCGGCATTGAAGAGGTTTGATTCGAGGTAAATCTGACCATCGGTAATGGAGATTACGTTTGTTGGGATGTAAGCAGATACGTCACCTGCTTGTGTTTCAATAACGGGAAGCGCCGTAAGCGATCCTCCACCGAGTTCTTTCGATAGTTTTGAAGCGCGTTCAAGTAAGCGACTATGGAGATAGAAAATATCACCCGGATATGCTTCACGTCCCGGCGGGCGACGCAATAAAAGCGACACTTGGCGATATGCGGCAGCTTGTTTTGTCAAATCATCATAAATAATGAGAGCATGGCGACCGGAATCGCGGAAGTATTCACCCATGGATGTACCACAGTAAGGCGCAATGAACTGTAAAGGAGCGGGATCGGATGCATTTGCAGCAACGATGATAGTATATTCCATAGCTCCTTGTTCTTCGAGAGTTGCCACCACGTTTGCAACAGTGGAACCTTTTTGTCCGATAGCGACATAGATACAATAGACGGGTTCAATCCCCTGTTTTTTTGCTTCTTCGGTGTGTGTATATTTCTGATTGATAATTGTGTCAATTGCAACGACGGTTTTTCCAGTTGAGCGGTCACCAATGATAAGCTCGCGTTGTCCCCGCCCGATGGGAATAAGAGCATCAATAGCTTTGATACCTGTTTGGAGCGGCTGATTTACGGGGCTACGTTCGATGACACCGAGTGCTTTTCTTTCAATTGGCAGAGAGTGAGGTGTGTTGATAGCACCTTTACCGTCAATGGGTAAGCCAAGAGGATTGACGACTCGTCCAAGCATTGCTTCGCCCACGGGAACTGAAGCAATACGCCCTGTACGGCGGACGGTATCTCCTTCTTTTACCAAGCGGTCATCACCGAATAACACCACCCCGATATTATCTTCTTCGAGGTTAAGTGCCATACCGACGACGCCATTAGGGAACTCAACAAGTTCGGATGCCATGACCTTTGTAAGACCATAGACACGTGCGACACCGTCTCCGACTTGGAGCACGGTCCCCACTTCATAAATATCAACATCTTTTTCGTAGCCGGAAAGCTGCCGACGTAAAATCGCACTTATTTCCTCGGGACGAATTTCTGCCATTGTGTTACCTTCGTAGAATTGTTATCGTAGATTTTTTTTGATTACTATTTACAAACAATATCAGACAGCAGCAATTTTTGCTCTGACCTCTGTTGTCATTTCTGAACCGGCTAATTGCGAATACAAAGCCGAAAGTTGAGATAATATGCTACCATCGTAACACATATCATGCACTTGAATTTTCAAACCACCAATAAGAGATTTATTGACTTTGAAGGTGGGGTTAATTCTTTTGCCTGTGAGAGAAGCCATAGAAGAAATGACATTTTCACGAACATCATCAGTGAGTGCTGTTGCAGATTCAACCACAACCTTGAGAATGGCACGTGCTTCATTATATACTTCTTCAAACATGGAAATTGCTTCTTGTATATATGCTTCTCTGCCTTTGTTATTCAGAAAAGCGAGAAAATCCATAGTTAAAGGGGAAACATTAGAAGCAAATACCTCGCGAAGTACATCTGTCTTTACGGCTTTACGTATGACAGGACTGCTAAGCATAACTCGTAAATCTTTAGATTCACCAATAATTCTCCGAACATACAGCAAGTCTGCAAGTACGGCATCGGTAACACCTGATTGCTCAGCATTTCTAAACAGTGCCACACTGTATCGCTTAACTATTCTTGAATGTGCCATTATTGTGTTTAATCGTGTAATTTATCAGTTTCTCGAAACTTTGTCTATATATTGAAGAACAAGTGCTTTATGCTTATTTTCATCAAGAGTTTCAGAGAGCATTTTTCCGGTTGCTGCAACTACTAAAGTAGCCATTTCAGCGCGAATTGTTTGTAAAGCAAGCTCTTTCTCACGTTCAATCTCACGCACAGCTTGATCAAGTTTTTCTTTTTTAACTTTCTCGGCTTGCTCTTGAGCTTGGCGAATAATTGTTTCAGCTTGAACTTTACCTTGTTTAACTAATTCCATCATTTCATGTTGCGCTGAACCTAATTTTTCTTGGCTTTCACGGAGCAACTTTTGAGCTTCGGTATTCAGTCGCTCAGATTCGCTAATAGCATTAGTTATAGAATTTTCGCGGTCTTCCAATGAAGATATCATCGGTTTAAAGCCAAATTTAGCAATGAGAAAAAAGAAAACACCAAAATTGACAAGAGTCCAAATTATCAATCCCGGCGAAACATTGAGTAGTGTATCTGCCATCAGAAATACCAGATGAAGTGAAACAAATTGATAAATAATAATATTAATTACCCTTCCGGCTCTTTAATTGAACCGGAAGCATCTGCAATTAGTGTATATGACGTTCAACTCTTATGCTTTGAACGCAAGTAAGATACAAACAACGCACGCAAGAAGTGCAACACCCTCGATAAGAGCAGCACCAATAATCATGGTTGTACGCGCATCTTTAGCTGTTTCAGGTTGACGCGCACCTGCTTCAAGTGCCGCAGCTACGAGTGGTCCTATACCGGTGCCAACACCAAAAACTGTAATACCAACACCGAGACCGGCTGCTAACCATGCTAATGCTTTTGCTTCCATGTAATTCCTCCAGATGGAAAAAATGAGTAAATAAATGCGATATTTCGCTTGATAATTATCGTTGTAAAATGATTAATGATGATGCTCTTCATCATGACTGTGATCACCAACTGCCAACCCTGTAAATACTGCTGTAAGCATTGTAAATACATATGCCTGCAAGAAAGCGACTAATAATTCAAGACATAGAACAAAGACTGAAAATAACACAGAAGGTACAGTAACGGAATAACCGACGGATGCACCAAATAATTGCTTAAAGTAAAATATTATGCCCACTAATGCCAAAAGTGCGACGTGCCCTGCCGTCATATTAGCGAAAAGACGAATCGCTAAGGCAAATGGCTTGGTGAAAATACCCATAATTTCAATCGGTACCATAATCGGTGCTAAAAAAGCCGGTGCTCCTCCGAGTAAATGGTGAAACCATGCACCGATACCAGATTCTTTTATTGCGGTATAATTCACCACCAGAAATGCGGTTAGAGCAAGTGCTATCGTTGTACCTAATGCACTTGTCGCAGCATGTCCACCGGGCATTAAACCAAAAATGTTGAGAATTAAGATGAAAAAGAATAAAGACAAAAAATACGGCAATAGTCGTTTTGCGGGTCTTGCGGGTAAGTTTGGAGCAACAACCTCATCTCGAATAAATACGATAAGCACTTCCAAAAGATTTTGAATTCCACTCGGTGCTTTACCTTTGTTTTTCTTCGCTTTTGATGATGCGATAAGGAATAAAGCACCCACTACGAGAAAACCCATCCATTGAAGAAACACAAAATTCGTAATGCTGAAATCTATTGCAGGATGTTGTTCAGGATTATCTTTACGAACTGGATGCCCGTGTGATAATTCATAGATTCCACCAGCATTTACTGCATCAGCATTAGGATAAAAATTTAATCCTTGATCTTTATCATAAAAAATGTATGGCAAAGAGATAATTTTCTTGTCATATAAGTAAAAACCATGGTGATCCCCCATTCCTGTTGCAAGAATGTCAAGAATCGGGTTACTATCACCGGTATTTTCCGTATGAAGTTCAGAAGTTGATGTATGCGGATCTGAAGTCTGTGATTCTGCAGAATGTGTTGTACTCTGTGATGTCGCAGTTGTATGTGATTCTTGACTCATGAAAACCAATCGTTTGTCAATAACAAATTTACTTTTAAAACTAACTCATTTTAAAATGGAAATATAAAATTTCCACAAAAAGAAGTATAAAATTACCTACGCCGAAAGCTAATGAAAAAGCCAAGATATCTATTGGCACTGCAGCAATTATATACGCAGCTATTCCAAGCATAATAGCCATCCGCACTACCATACTGCCCATAACGATACCAATTGCTTTTTCAAATTTTCTTTTGAATGAATAATGCGCAATCAGCCATCCGGCAAGAACATTAATGGCGCATAAAAGCAATCCAATCAAAACTGAATAAATACCCGATTCTCGTAAATCCACGGCACAATATTATGTAACTTTTTTGTCTGCCCCAAGAGCAGCACGAATAAACATTGTCATACCGGATATTATTCCGAATAATAGCATTACTATCAAAAAAACAGGGTCTGTTTGGAACAGTGTATCTAACCACCATCCTATTCCACCCGACACCACTACCGCACCGCTCATTTGTGCTCCAAGTGATAAATATGGTGCAAAATCACGCATCACATTCGCTCGCTCAGAAACTTTGTTTGCACGCACGGAATCTTTACTACTCACATTGTTGCATATTAAGTTTACAAAATTAGGTGTTGAATTTGTGACTACCAAAACTGTTCTATAATTTCTTCAAAAAAACCTATATAATACCAGCTGTGTGACTATTATTAAACAGCTAACTTCACAAGTGAAAAGTGTTGTATAGATATTTTTTGAGCAAAAAACTCAACTTTAAAAAATCTCAAATCATTAAATTTCAACATCTAAGTTAAACTACTTAACAATAGCTAATCACATTAAAGAATATTAAACATCAAGGTTCTTCACAAACATTGCATTACGTTCTATGAACTCACGACGCGGCTCAACTTTTTCACCCATCAATGTTTCAAAAACCTGTATTGCATCGGCTGCATTTTCAATCGTTACTTGTAAAAGTGTTCTTGTTTCGGGATTCATTGTTGTTTCCCATAATTGCTCGGCGTTCATCTCACCAAGACCTTTGAAGCGGGAAATCACAATTCCATCTGCAGAGACATTTTCCTGTACTTCTTCAGCAGGGACATCGTCCGTTTGATTTTTATCTTTTCGCATTGATTTGATGATTTCGTCACGCTCTTGATCATTAAATGCATAAACCTCTTTCTTGCCTTTTTTCAATTTATAGAGTGGCGGTTGAGCGATATACAATTTACCTTGATAGATAAGTTCACGCATATGGAGAAAGAAAAATGTCAGCAAGAGTGTTCTTATGTGTGAACCATCAACATCAGCATCCGCCATGAGAATAATTTTGCCATAGCGAGATTTTGAAGCATCGAACTCCTCCCCGAAATTTGAACCGATTGCTGTGATAATCGTACGCACTTCTTCATTTTCGAGAATTTTATGAATACGAGCTCTGTGTGTGTTCAATATTTTTCCACGCAATGGTAATATTGCCTGAAAACGACGATCTCGTCCTTGTTTAGCTGTACCACCCGCAGAATCACCCTCAACCATGAATAGTTCTGTATCTTCTGCTGTACGTAATGAGCAATCAGCTAATTTACCCGGCAAAGCCATACTATCCAAAGCATTTTGACGACGGACTAATTCTCGCGATTTCTTCGCAGCCATTCGCGCCTCGGCAGCAAGCACGGCTTTTTCAACCATCTTACGCGCAACTTTTGGATTAGCATCAAGATATATCGCTAATTGTTCATTGACTATCGAGCGCACTATACCTTCTACTTCACCATTACCAAGCTTAGTCTTTGTCTGACCTTCAAATTGTGGTTCTGCAACTTTTACCGAAATAATCGCCGTAAGACCTTCGCGAAAATCCTCTCCCGTCAAAGCAACCTTAGCTAAATTATTCGATGTAGCATATTGATTTATTGTCCTGGTCAATGCCGAACGGAATCCAGAGACATGGGTTCCACCTTCAATCGTATTAATATTATTGACATAAGACAACAAAGTTTCAGAATACGAAGAATTATACTCAAAACATATATCTACAATTGTTTCAGCACCCGAATCGCCCGCCGATGAACCTTTAATCACAGTAGGCTCTATCAATGAGGTAACCGAAGAATCAATATGGCGGATAAAATCAACAAGACCACCCGGATAAGCAAACACTTCTTTGAATCCCTCTTCACGTTCATCTATCAAGGTGATTACAATATCTGGATTTAGAAAAGCAAGCTCGCGTAATCGCTCTGCAACACGCTCTGTACGGAATACTATTGTCTTAAAGATTGTATCATCAGGCACAAACCATACTCGGGTACCCGTAACCGATGATTTACCTATCTCAGTTACCGGCGTAACCGGATCGCCACAAGCATAACGCTGTTCGAACTTCTTACCCTCGCGTTGTACTGTCACCACGCAAGTAGATGATAAGGCATTAACGCACGATACACCAACACCGTGAAGACCGCCCGATACTTTATAAGAAGATTTATCGAACTTACCACCCGCATGAAGGGTACACATAACCACTTCTAATGTAGAAATCTTTTTAACAGGATGAGGACCCGTCGGAATACCCCGACCATCGTCTTCCACCGAACATGACCCGTCCGCATGGATTGTTACAATTATATTAGTACAATAACCCGCTAAAGCTTCATCTATCGAGTTGTCAACTACCTCCTGTATTAAGTGATGAAGACCTCGATCGCCTATATCACCTATATACATCGCAGGACGCTTACGTACCGCTTCTAATCCTTCTAATACCTTAATGGAATCTTCTGTATAACCGGCATTGCCTGATACTATCGCTGTTTCTTCTGTCTGGGCTTCTTTACTTTTTGCCATGTCGCTTCGGAAAATGATATGTGGAAGTCGTATTTTTGCTGCAAATTATGGCACAAAAATACGCATTTTTCACCATTCTTACGGCTAACAGTCTTCAACGATTGTGCTTATAGGACATTCTCTCTTACAAATGGCTCATAAAGACAACATTCTCAACGAAAGTTCCGACAAAGAAATGAGTTTCTTTGACCATCTAACCGACTTGCGACTCAGAATCATGTGGATTGTCATTGGATTGGTCATCGCCTGCATTGCCGCAGCATTCGTCACTGACTTTCTACTTTACAATATACTCCTTGCGCCCGCTAACAATGTCACACCACCCCTTAAACTCCAAAACATCAGACCTTTTGGGCAAGCACTTCTCTATTTCAAAGTGCTGCTATTCGCAGGATTCATACTTTCTATTCCAAATACACTCTATCAACTATGGCTATTCGTCGCACCCGGACTCTATGAACATGAAAGATCATGGGTAAGGAAAATTACATTCTTCACAACATTCTGCTTCCTCGCAGGCATCGCCTTCGCATACCTCATCATGATACCTACTATGCTCTCTTTCGCAACAGGATTCGGGTCAACTCAAATCGAAAACTCCATCGAAATAAACGAATACTTCGGATTCATCAGCATGACACTTCTCTCAGCAGGACTTATCTTCGAACTGCCCATGATTTCCTTTGTGCTCGCAAGAGTAGGCATACTTACATCAGAATTCATGACAAAATACCGCCGACACGCCATTATCATCATACTCATCATTGCTGCTGCACTAACACCATCAACCGACCCCTTCAGCCAATTAGTATTTGCCGGACCTCTTTGGGTTCTCTACGAAATAAGCATCATCGTCGTCAGAGCTTCACAAAAAAAGAAACAACAAACCGACAGTATTTAATCAATCTTTTGCTTTGGGAGTGAATTATACTCTTCCCACTTCAATGTAGTATGATGATTACCGCCATAGTAACGCAAAATACCCAACAAAACATCCGACGTCAAATAACCGGCGACAGGTGTGAGCATTGTAAACTGCTCGTCCAAAAACACCGTTGAGGGATAACTCATCTTCCCACTCAAAAGCGAATAAGCGAACTCATTGCAACGATAATCCTTCAGATAACGAAAAGTATGTCCATTAAACACCAAACTATCCTTACTCTCAGCATCATATTTCACTGCATAAAAATGACGATTAATATACTCCACAACAGCCCCATCGCCATATGTCGTCGCATCCATTTTCTTACACCAACCGCACCAATCAGTATAAATATCTATCAATATCTTACGGGGCTCTTTTTTCGATAATTCTACCGCCTCCGAAAAACTCACCCACCTCACCTGACCGCGTCCAACCGCATCAGATTGCCCCAAACCAACACCCACGCTCGCCATCAACACAACAATAATACTCACTATAGGCTTCATCGTAACACCCTTATTTTATTAACTTTTCAATAATCAAAATACACTATAAACAAAAAAAAACGGGGCAGTCTCCCGACCGCCCCGCCCTGTTGTACCACGTATGATGTATCATGTCTCCCCTGATTCATAAAACACCATGCCTTTGCTAGGCAGATGCAATTTAACACATTTTTTTTAATTAGCAAACATATTTTTATCCACAACCAACAAAAACGTAATACTACCCCATCAAAATATCATAATACCACAAACTCCTCCAACCCAAAACCACAATCATCAATAATCTATCAATTCACCAAAAACAAAATTAATCTCACCAGTCGGAAGAAAAAATGAGGGGTCAATAATACAAAAACCACAACCATCAAAAGCGTATGCAACATCATCAAAAGCGTATGAAGCACCAGAAAGAGCATAAGAATCAGTAACAAAAGCTTATTCATATCCAACCCCAAACCACACACATCCAAAATTTTCCTTTTGAGAGGTGTCCGAAGGACGGGGCGGATAAACAAAACAAAAACCACGTCCAACTAAATCCCGAAGGGATGTCATAATAATAGAAACAAGTCCATAACAAAACCAAATCCCAAAGGGATGACATAAAAAATCAATATACTGCTCCTGCGGAGCTACGGATACTTCCTGTGGCTTTATTGTCTATGAATATACCGCTCCTGCGGAGCTAATTCCATCATCATCCAAAAACCACACACATCCAAAAAAAATTCTCCCCCATCCAAAATTCCCCTCTTGAGGGGTGTCCGAAGGACGGGGTGGATAAACAATACAAAAACCTCGTCCAACTAAACCGTACGCAACACCAGAAAGAGCGTATGCAGCACCATCAAAAGCGTATGCAACACCAGAAAGAGCGTATGCAACACCAGAAAGAGCGTACGCAGCACCATCAAAAGCGTATGCAACACCAGAAAGAGCGTACGCAGCACCATCAAAAGCGTATGCAACACCAGAAAAAGCGTATGCAGCACCATCAAAAGCGTATGCAACACCAGAAAGAGCGTACGCAGCACCATCAAAAGCGTACGCAGCACCATCAAAAGCGTACGCAGCACCATCAAAAGCGTACGCAACAGCATCAAAAGCTCTTTTTACTCATTCTTACGCTCTTTTTGCTCATTTTTACCCTCTTTCTGTACAAAAAACGGCTTTTGTTGTATAAAACAGGGCTTTTGTTGCTTCTATAAGCACTTTTGATATAAATCTATTGATTCTTTCTTCTAAAGAAATTGCTATTGTTAATTGTATTTTGACTCTTACTACATAGAAATTGACTTTGGCTATAGAGAAATTGACTTTGGCTACATAGCACAATAGCAATAATGATAGTGCAAAGATGTGGAATGCAGATTTAAGGCAATGGATTACTTATTTGGAGGGTATTGTCATCTATGATATGGCTATTGTTGCGTATGGATGCATGAACTCTGCTACGATGATGACCTTAGAACCGCAGTTCATGACATGATCCGGTCATCGGTGCATGGTGTATGCGGATAATGATGCCTTTGTAATGTCGGTAATGGTTTTTGATGATGTTAAGATGATGGCGGATGGGTAAGGCGGGGCTTTTTTTGTGATGGTTTTGGGTTTATGTGTTCGGCACAAGCGATGGATTGCGCAGCTATTATTCTTGAATGATCGGGGGTCTGATTCCTTTATGTGTGGTGTGATGAAAGCATTGTCGGAGTATGGTTTCGAGTTGCTGTTCATCAATGCCAAGCCGCAGCGCGCCTCTTGTGTGGGAGATGTTTTGTGCTTGCCACCCATTGTGACGCAGGATTGCGACGATGGCTATCTCGCGGTACAGAAGCGGCAGTTGCGGTCGTGAGAGTATTTTGCCATATCCTTCGATAATCATGCTTGCATCAAGTTCGGGGCTTATGGGTTGGAGGGTTGCACGCAATTTGTGATAGACCGAGCCATAAATTGTTTGGCAGGTATGTTCGCCATTGCGGGTGAATTGGTCTGTGTCATAGCTGAAGTGATGGTGGTTGGCTATATTGGTTGTTGTGTGGAGTGTGGAAAGTGCTTGTAATGCACATGGAAATCCGGCAAAAAGATATGTTTGAAGCAAGGTTTCATACCATTGTTGGTGATTTGCGATTGAGTGTTGTATAGCTTCGGCTAACAGTTGTTGTTTGTTTTCTATGGCGAAGACCGACCCAATGGCAAGTTGTGTGGCAAGTTCAGGATTGAAAGTAATCATAAGAGCGTAGTGTTTCGATGAGTGTGAGTAATGCTTTTGCTCGGTGGCTGATGGTGTTTTTTGTGGTTGCGTCGCATTGTGCGAATGTGATGTCATATCCGTCGGGTATGAAAAGAGGATCATAGCCGAAGCCATTTGTGCCTTGTTCATTGATTGTGATTTTTCCGTAACATTCGGCTTCGACGATGAATGCTCTTTGTGTGTCAATGAATGCGAGAGCTGCGGTGAAGTGGGCTGTTGATTGTTGCAGGTTTAGTTTTTTGAGGTTATCGCAGAGCAATTGTCTGTTTTGGGCATCGGAGGCATTTTCTCCTGCATATCGTGCGCTTTTTATGCCGGGATTATTGTCAAGGGCATGGACTGACAGCCCTGAGTCATCGGCAAGTACGGGAAAGGGAGTGGTATAAGCCATTGCAAGGGCTTTGAGATAGGCATTTTCGGCGAAGCTTGAGCCATCTTCTTCTACTTCGGGCATTGTTAAGCCAAGTTCATTGGGCGTGATGATGGAAACTGCGGGCATATATTGGTTGAAGAGTGTTTGGAACTCTTGTTTTTTGTGTTGGTTGGTTGTGAAAAGTAGTATAGTCATGTTTATAGTTTTTATTGCGAAAATACGATTCAAATCAAGATTGCGTATTGTTCGTCGTAAAGAGCTAATTTCGCATTGCAAGAATGCAGTCAATTTTATTCACGTTAGAAAAGAAGGAAGAACATGGCAATCAAGGTTGCAATTAATGGTTTTGGTCGTATAGGACGATTGGTGTTTCGAAGTATGGTTGCTCGGGGTGAATCGTTTGAGATAGTGGGCATTAATGATTTGACCGATGCGAAGACATTGGCGTATTTGCTGAAGTATGATTCTGTTCATAAGCAGTTTGCGGGCGATGTGGCTGTTGATGGTAATTCTCTTATTGTGAACGGCAAAACGATAGCGATTTCTGCGAGTAAGCAAATCGAGGAATTGAGCTGGGGCAATATTGATGTTGTGGTGGATTCGACGGGTAAGTTTACTGACAGAGCATCATTGAGCAAGCATATTGCGAATGGTGCGAAAAAAGTTGTCTTAACTGCTCCGGCGAAAGATGCTTTAGACCGTACCGTGGTTTTGGGAGTGAATGACGGTGATTTGACGGGTAGTGAGCAGATAGTGTCGAATGCTTCATGCACGACGAATTGTCTTGCTCCGATGGTGAAAATTCTTCATGATAATTTTGGTCTTGAGCGTGGGTATATGACGACTGTTCATGCTTACACTAATGATCAGAATATTCTTGATTTGCCACATAAGGATTTGCGTAGGGCGCGCGCAGCGGCAGCGAATATTATCCCGACAACGACAGGCGCAGCCAAAGCGGTTGCGGAAGTGATGCCGGAATTGAAAGGTAAATTAGATGGTTTTGCTTTGAGAGTTCCCGTGCCGGATGGTTCAATTACGGATTTTACCGCCACATTGAGCAAGTCGGCAACGAAAGAAGAAATTAATGAATGTTTCAAAGCGGCGGCGAACGGTGCGATGAAGGGTATTTTGGAATATACGTCCGACCCTATAGTGAGCAGCGATATATTGGGCAATACCCATTCTTGTATATTTGATTCATTGTCCACGATGGCAAATGGTAATTTTGTGAAGGTTGTGGGCTGGTATGATAATGAGTTTGGTTATTCGAATCGTATTGTTGATTTGGTGGAAAGAATAGGATAATAATTTTTTTTGACTATTATACCTCGATGGAGCAATTCATCGGGGTATTTTTTTTTATATATGGCTAATATAGTATTTATGGGAACGCCGGATTTTGCAGTTCCGGCATTGGAGTCACTCCATAGGGAATTTGGCGTAAAAGCAGTGGTAACAAATCCCGATAAACCACAAGGCAGAGGTTTGAAATTAACGGCATCGGCAGTGAAAAAAGCGGCTATGGAACTTGATATACCGGTGATGCAACCATTATCATTAAAAAGTGCCGATTTTTTTGATGAATTACAATCTTTGGAACCGGATATTATTTGCGTGATAGCATTTAAGATATTGCCTAAGTCAATTTATGGACTTGCGAGCAAAGGCACATTTAATGTTCATGGGAGTTTATTGCCCAAATATCGTGGCGCAGCCCCTATTCAATGGTCAATTATTCACGGCGAAAAAGAAACGGGCGTGACGACATTTTTATTAAATGATACAGTTGATACGGGTAATATACTTTTACAAAAAAGGATTTCTATTGCGGATAATATGACATATGGTGAATTATATGGCGCAATGATGCCATTGGCTGCGGATATTGCTGTGGAAACCACTTCTTTATTGCTTTCGGGAAATTATAGTGCATTGGCTCAAGATGATAATTTGTCATGTCCGGCACCGAAGATATTTCGTGAGCAATGCGGTATAAATTGGGGTTTATCAGCTGAGAAAGCCACACATTTTATTCATGGTGTTTCCCCTATTCCGGGTGCATGGACATATTTTCCGACAGGGACAATGAAAATATTTAAGAGTCAAATATCGGATAAAAAAATTCCCGAAGGTACATATTGTATTGATGAGAATCGTTTGTACATCGGTTGTGCAGATAATTCAATAGAAGTATTGGAATTGCAAATAGAAGGAAAACCTCGCATGGGTGTGCAACAATTTTTGCATGGTTACCGAGGCGAAAAAAGTGGCAGCGTCATGCAATAAAAAAGGCGGATTAGTATCCGCCTTATAGAAAGAAATACAATTGTCCTACAAATATTATGGGGCAATAGCATTGGCGTAACGTTGGCTGACGACATCCCAATTAATGAAGTTCCATGAAGCGTCAATATAATCGGCACGAAGATTTTTGTGTTTGATATAATAGGCATGTTCCCAATAATCAACGGCAAGAATGGGCTTTTGTTTAGTCACGCCATACATAATCGGATTATCTTGATTGGGTGTTGTTGAGATTGTCAAAGAGCCGTCATTTTGCACGACAAGCCATGCCCACCCTGAACCGAAGATACCTAAAGAAGCAGCTTTCCACTGTGCTTGAAAATCGGCAAAAGATCCAAATTGCTCATTAATTTTAGCTAATAAAGCAGGTGACGGTGCTGTTGGCGCAGCCGCAGGAGCGATGATTTCCCAGAAGAGAGAGTGATTCCAATGCCCACCGCCATTGTTGCGTACTGCATTGCGTTTTTCTGCAGGTACGGGGCTTGTGGGACTAAGAATGGTTGCTAAGACATCTTCAAGAGGTGTAGATTCTAATCCTGTACCGGCAAGAGCGGCATTAAGATTGTTCACATACGCTTGATGATGTTTGCTATGGTGGATTTCCATTGTCAGTGCATCAATATGCGGCTCTAAAGCATTATACGCATAGGGTAATGCAGGTAATGTGTGTGACATAGATATAACTCCGAAATGTGTGAAGAACATAAAAAGTGATTAAGGTAAGTCTTAATCGTTAATTTCGTATCGGACGAAACACCCTTGGTTAAATTGATTTGCGAACAATGTTTCTTTGTGACATCCGTTTTCGCTGCACTTGTAAAACTCTTTAAGATGTAAAGTTATGCGCTTTTTTACTTTGTCTTTTCTGATAGTTCTCTTTGTTTCCTTGGGTGTGGCACAGAGCCAAGAGAGGGAAACCCCTGCTCCAAAAAATCAGAAAGAAAAACCTTTTGCGGAATTAATTAAAGATTTTCGTAAAATTGATGGTTTGTTTCCGGTATATTACAATGAAGATGAGAACAAATATTATCTGGCAATTTCCCCCAAGCATCTGAATAAGAATTATCTTGCTAATGTTACGCGACAAACGGGCGATGCTGCTTTTTTTGATGCGGGAGCTCTTCTTGGTAATTATGTGTTTCGTATTGAGAAAATTGGTAAAAAGCTTCAATTTATCATGAAAAATGTAGATTTTCGAGCCGATACGCTTAATCCAATTTCTCGCGCCATCGAACATAGTTTTTCCACTTCATTAATGGCAAGTGCGCCATTACTTTCCGAAGCGGAAGCAAGCACGGGCGCTTGGTTGATTGATGCAAGTGTTGTGTTTTTGCAAGATTTCGCCAATGTGGTGAATACGATGAGTATGATGAAAAAAACATTTACATTTGATAAAGGCGAAAGTTATATTGTTGAAGCGGCATCATTCCCATTGAATACCGAAATTGAACTTGCTTTGCATTTCAAAGCCACCAAACCGGAGGGTGCTTCCACCCTACCCGACAGCCGCAGTATGATTCATCGTTATCATTTCAGTTTATCAACATTACCCGAAACCGGCTATAAGCCGCGTACTGCCGATGACAGGGTCGGACATTTCACGACGATGTACAGAGATTACACTTCATTGTACGATGAAACTCCCGCTAAGCATTATGTTGAGCGTTGGCATTTAGAAAAAGCCAATCCAGAATTAGCGGTGTCTGAACCTAAACAGCCCATAGTTTTTTGGATGGATAATAGTATTCCATTAGAGCTTCGTGACTATGTTAAACGTGGTATTGAGATGTGGCAGCCTGCATTTGAAAGAATCGGTTTCAAAAATGCGATTATAGCTAAGCAACGCCCCGATACAGCCGATTGGGATCCCGCTGATGTACGGTATAATGTAATTCGTTGGATAATTCAGCCCGGTGGTGGATATGCAGTTGGTCCAAGCCGAGCCAATCCGTTTACGGGACAAATTTATGATGCAGATATTCGCATCAGCGCAGATTTTATTCGTTCAATGAGTCGCTCCTTCGATTTTGCAATTGAACCCGGTGTGGGACATCAAGATATGGAACATCACCATAATGACAGAGAATGTCGTTATGCAGACCATGCCGTCACGGATATGGCATTTGGTCAAGATGTGCTTTTTGCTCGCGGTTTATTGGATGCCCCTGAAATGAAACAGCGATATATCAAAGAATATGTTATTTCTTTAGTTGCGCACGAAGTGGGTCATACACTTGGTTTGCGCCATAACTTTAAAGCAAGTGCCATTAATACTGTTGCTGAATTGCATGACAGTACTATCACACGCAGAAAAGGGCTTTCGGGAAGTGTTATGGATTATCAGCCTGTCAATTTATCACCAAAAAATATGCCTCAAGGTGAATTTTACCATACGGAATTAGGTCCTTATGATTATTGGGCAATTGAATATGCATATAAACCTTTTGATGGTAAATCATTCGCATCCGAAAATGAGATGTTGCAATCCATAGCAGCGAAAAATACTCGCCCCGAATTACGTTATGGCACTGACGAAGATTGTTTTGGTAATTCTGTTGCGGGGGTTGATCCTTTATGTAATCTTTTTGATTATGGCAGCAATCCTATGGAGTATTTTGCCGAAAGAATTGCGATGTCAAAAGAAATATTGGCAGCATTACCGCAAAAAGCAATAAATAAGGGCGAAAATTTTAATCGAGTGCGTGTTATGTTTAGCCGTGCATTAGGTCAGTATTCACAAGGCGTTGCAGTTATCTCAAAATATATCGGCGGACTTTATACGCACCGTAATCACGCGGGAGATGCCAATGAAACAGCTCCATTTATTCCCGTTCCACCGCAAGAACAACGTTCAGCACTTGATTTTCTCATAAAAAATTATCTCACGACCGATGCCTTCTCTTTTTCGCCTAATTTACTGCAACAATTGGGCATCAACAGATTATCTGACGGAGAAGATAGTCGTCGCGACAGATTAGATTTCGGTGTGCATGATGCCGTAAAAAACATTATGACTTCTCCATTATACCGTTTATTCAACTCGACGGTATTACAAAGAATCCGCGACAATGAATTACGCACCGTTGCACCATTTACTCAACAAGAACTCTTCGAAACAGTGCGCAATGCAATATGGGAAGAAAATACAAAATCTAATGATAATCAAAGCTACAAACGTGATGTTCAAAGAACGCATGCAGATATTGTGTGCTCCATATTGACAGAGAAAGAAAAATATAATCGCGACGCTGTTGCATTAGCACGTCAAGATTGTCAAGTAATTCGTGAAACAGCAAAAAAAGGATTAAAGAAATCCATCGGTATAACAAAAGCGCATCTTGAGGATATTATCGCACAATGCACATCCGCTTTAGAGCCAAAGAAAGACAAACCCAATGATTGATCGGCTTTTAGACATAGTTCTCTACCGATTTACGAATCTTAAAAATGATTCCAATGATAATATTGTTCCTCAGATCACAACAGGAACAATTGTCTTCGGTGCATTAATACGTTTTTTTCTCCTGACTTTACTATGTTGGGGCATGATTCAATATTTTTATTTATATGATCACTGGTTTCTTCTTTTTATGATAATTATGGGATTGACATTTTATCCCGCATATCGTCAGTGGGAACATTTTCATAATCGAGTGGATGAAATGCAAGATTCTACATTATGTGGCAGTTGTAAACATTTTGAGCCATCGGGACAATTATGTCGCCCTCTTGATGAACATGTTTCTAATTCATATATCCCTTGCGATGGGCAATCATGGGAACCGAAGTTCATCGAAATAGAAAATTTACGTTAAATAAAAAAAGCAGATGAAGCAATATCATCTGCTTTTTTTTAGATAAAAATATGTGTCAAATATTATACTTTTGATTCTCCGGCAAACATTTCCAAGACATCTTCGATTGCCATTGCTCCTTTGTCACCTTCGCCGTGCTTTCTTAGAGCCACTTGACCATTTTCTGCTTCACGTTTGCCGATAATTAAACAATATGGGATTTTTTTCTGTTCACTTTCCGCTATTTTTCTCTGAACTTTTTCTGAGCGTCCATCAAAATGAACACGATAATTCAAAGACTTTAATTTTTCAGCTAAATCTGAAGCAACTCCATTTAAAGCATCCGTAATAGGAAGTACACTTACTTGAACGGGAGCTAACCAAAACGGGAAATTACCGGCATAATGTTCAATTAAAATAGACATAAACCGCTCCATAGAACCAAAAGGTGCACGGTGAATAATCACGGGGCGGTGTTTTTGATTATCCGCGCCGGTATATTCTAATTGGAAACGTTCAGGCATGACATAATCAACTTGGACAGTGCCTAATTGCCATTTACGTCCAATAGCATCACGCACAATAAAATCTATTTTCGGTCCATAGAACGCAGCTTCACCTTGACCAATAAAATAGGAAAGTTCCATTTCATCAGCAACTTCTTTGATTTCTTTTTGCGCACGCTCCCATAATTCTATGTCACCGCCGTATTTTTCAGTATTATCATCACGGAAAGACAAACGTGTTGTCACTTCCATACCAAAAGTAGTAAATACTTTTTGTGTTAATTCAATGACATTTTTAATTTCATCTTTTAATTGATCTTGCATACAATAAATGTGTGCATCATCTTGAGTAAAGCCGCGAACACGCGAAAGTCCGCTCAACTCACCTGATTGTTCATAACGATACACTGTTCCGAATTCCGCCAAGCGAACAGGTAAATCCTTATATGAGCGCGGCTCGGAAGAATAGACCTGATGATGATGCGGGCAATTCATCGGTTTAAGCAAATATTCCTCTTCCTCAATTTTCATTGGAGGATATTGTGATTCTGCATAATACGGATAATGTCCCGATGTTTTGTATAGTTCCAAATTACCGAGATGTGGCGTAATTACTTCCTGATAACCGCGTTTTTTCTGTTCATCGCGCAAAAATGCTTCGAGAGTGCGTCGGACTGTCGTGCCATTGGGCAACCATACAGGAAGCCCACCGCCAACCATAGGATTTATCATAAATAATTTTAATTCACGACCCAATTTCTTATGGTCACGCTTTTCTGCTTCTTCTCTTTGTTTTAGAAACTCTTCAAGTAAATCTTTTTTAGGAAATGCAATCCCATAAATACGAGTTAATTGTTTCCGCGAAGAATCGCCACGCCAATATGCACCCGCAACAGATAACAATTTAGGGAATTTAATAAAACCTGTAGAAGGCACATGAGTACCACGACATAAGTCCGTGAAATTACCCTGTGTGTAAAAAGTTATCTCACTGTCTTTTAACCCATCGAGCAATTCCAATTTATATTCATCACCCTTTTCTTTGAAATATGCAACAGCATTATCCCAATCAATCTCAATGCGCTTATATTCATTATTCGCTTTAACCAATTCGCGCATTTTTTCTTCGATTTTCGGCAAATCTTCAGAAGAAATTTTAGTGCCTTCGGGTAAATCTATATCATAATAAAATCCTGCTTCGATGGGAGGACCTATGCCGAATTTCACACCCGGATATAAACTTTCCAAAGCTTCAGCCATTAAGTGAGCCGTCGAATGCCAGAATATTTCTTTGCCTTCATCATCATTCCATGTGATTATTCTTAATGATGCATCTTCCATAATAGGTCTTGACACATCATAAGCAATGCCATTGACAATCACACCAAGAGCATTCCTTGCCAAACCTTCCGATATGGATTTGGCAATTTCTAATCCGGTAATACCGGCTTCAAATTGTCGGACATTACCGTCCGGAAAAGTAATATTCATGTACACTATATAAAATATGGATAATTAATTTTTTGGTTTTAACATTTTTAACTTTTTCACTATTGTTTCATCATTGCGCAAGATAGATAAAGAAATGGTTTGTCCGGCAACACAATCACCTATGACTACTTGCAAATCTTCTTCACGCAATACTTTTTTTCCATCTGCTTCAAGCACAATATCTCCGGGTTCTAATCCTGCTTGGTCAGCAGAAGAACCCCTTTTGACTTGCACAACCACGACACCTTGTTTTTTTTCCAAGCCATACGATTTTGCAATACGCTCATCAATTTCTTGAATATAAAAACCGGGATCAAACTCACGGTCTATTTTTTTATGCGCCTTAATTAAATCAACAATTCTTTTTACACGGTTAATCGGTATAGCATAACCGATACCTATACTCCCTGCACCACGAGAATTTTGTGCGGTGGAAAAGATAATGGTATTCATGCCTATTGCCTCGCCTAAAGCATTGACAATAGGTCCGCCTGAATTTCCCGAACTTATCGCGGCATCGGTTTGTATCATGTCCCTATAAACCCTGCCTTCTTCGCTGAAATTAACCCCAGTATTGCTCACAACACCCACAGTAATCGTAGGCTTGGAATTAATATCAAATAATCCAAATGGATTGCCCAATGCAATCACCCACTCCCCCGTTATCACCTCATCTGAATTTGCTAATGGCAGATACGGTAAATTTTTCCCGTCAATTTTTAACAAAGCAACATCCGATGTTTTATCGGTGCCAATTATTTCAGCATCATACTTCTCACCATTCGTCAATGTCACCACAATTTTTGTGGCAGTGCCCGCTACGTGATCGTTCGTCAAAATATAACCGTCTGATGATATTAAGAAACCCGAACCCAAGCCCCTGATTTCCTGATTATAGACCCTGCGATTACGTCGAAAAAATTGTTCAAACAATGGATTACTGCCAAAGAAATCTTCAAAAGGATCGCGCACTGTCATCTGACGAACTTCTGTCACATTAATACCAACGACTGCAGGGCTGCAACGCTTCACTGCCTCCGTTATAGCATTCATGCGGGAATTGGTCACTCCATTATTAACTACCTCTTTCGTCTCCGGCGCAGACGTATAGATTTTCTCGACCGGTTCAGCGCCATACTCCGATTGTTCATGCTCATTAGCACTGCAATTCGTTAAAACAAAGCTGCATACACCCGCAGCAATAAGCATATTTCTCAAACGATTCATAGGATTATTTTTCTCCTTTGGTGAATAATGATAGTGAAATACACTGCAAATTTACGAGATTTGCAGCCATGAATTTTTTCTTTTATCGTTGATTGCTTTATGTCACAACAACTTATTGCGGTTGCTTTACCGTTACCGATACATAAATGTTTCACCTACGCAATACCGCAGGAACTGCATCCCGCTCAAATTGTCGGATCAAGAGTGCTCGTGCCTTTTGGTAAACAAACACTCACGGGCATGGTCGTCAATGAACCCATTGATTCATCAGCCCATGACATTAAACCAATCATTGAACTCTTAGACGAATCACCTATCTTTAACCATACAATGCTCGCATTTCTCAAGTGGATTGCAGAATATTACATTGCATCATACGGTGAAACTATCAAAGCTGCTTTACCCGCCGGAATGTCACCGCACAGCATTGTCAAAGTTGCTATCAAACAACATCTGAACTCAGATGAGCTTGATGCACTCAAAAAACGAGCACCTAAAAGAGCTGAACTTTATCAGTATCTCCAACATAAACATGGTGAAGTCTCTGTCGGCATTCTCCAAAAACATATAAAAAGTTCCTCAATCTCCGAACAGCTCGAAACGCTTGAAGCAGCAGGGCTTATTACTATCAGCACTACCATCGAACAAGACGCTAAGCCCAAAACGCTCAAAGCCGTCACCATCGAACAGACTTTGCTCAATGACCAAAACACTTTCCGCACCATACTCGACGAATTAGATGCTAAAGCACCCAAACAAGCACTTGCGCTAAGCCATCTCTATCTGCACGCGAAACAAAATAATCAACCATGCAGCGTCAAATCTCTGACCGAACAACTCACTATCAACGATGCAATCATTACTGCACTCATCAAAAAACAATTCATTCACCCCACTACCATCGAAGTACAACGCACAGATGATTCCGCACACGGCTCGCTGGCTAAATCAAACGAAGCTTTGCTCGAACTCACCGACGAACAAAACCACGCTCTCCACAAAATACAACAAGCACTCAATGACAATTCACCGAAGACCTTTTTGCTTCACGGTATCACCGGCAGCGGAAAAACCCTCGTCTATATCCATGCAATCAAACACACAATAGCACAACAAAAAAACGCTCTCATTCTCGTGCCCGAAATCGCACTCACTCCACAACTCATTGACCGATTCCGCGCCGCCTTCGATGATAATATTGCCGTTCTCCACAGCAAAATGTCCGTGGGACAGCGCTTCGATCAATGGAGGAAAATTCTACGACAAGAAGTCAATATCATCATCGGAGCACGCTCTGCCCTTTTTGCACCCATCAACAATCTGGGCATCATCATCGTGGACGAAGAACATGAAAGCTCATACAAACAACAAGACCCCGCACCACGTTACCAAGCTCGCGATTGCGCCATCATTCGTGCTTCGATGGAAAAAGCTGTTACCATACTCGGTTCAGCCACTCCCTCAATGGAAAGCTATTTCAATGCGCAAATGGGAAAATTCCATCTACTCGAAATCACAAAACGCACTGACAATGCACAGCTCCCCGCAATCAACATACTCTCAATGACAGAACTGCGCAAAAAAAACCTCACAACAAACGCATTCGCAAACCAACTGATTGAACTCATCGAACAAAACATCAACAACAAACAAGGAACAATACTACTCCACAACAAAAGAGGATATGCCTCACGCATCGAATGCCCCGATTGCGGGCATACTCCCCAATGCAAAAACTGCTCCGTCTCACTCACATACCACAAAAAAACAAACAATTTGCGATGCCATTACTGCGGATATGCAACAGAACCACCCAGAGCATGCACCGTCTGCGGCAGCTTAGACATTCAAGAACCCGGAACAGGAACACAAAAAATTGAAGAAGCTCTCAACACCATTCTCCAAAAAAAAGGACTAAACCCAATCATCGAACGCATGGACCACGATACAACTTCACAACGCGGGGCGCATCGAAAAATGCTCCAAAACTTCTATGACAAAAAAACCGACATCATCGTCGGAACTCAAATGGTTGCAAAAGGACTCGACTTCCCGCATGTCACCCTCGTCGCCGTCATCAATGCCGACATAGCACTCTTCTTGCCCGACTTCCGAGCATCAGAAAGAACATACCAATTGCTCACACAAGTCGCCGGAAGAGCCGGAAGAAGCTCCGAAAACAAAGGAACTGTTATCATACAAACATCACACCCCGAACACCAAGCCCTCTTCGCCACTCAAGCGTCAAGTTTCCACCACTTCTACGCCGACGAACTCCAATTACGTAAACAAGCACTCTATCCGCCCTATGCACGATTCATCATTATCGAATTCACAAGCACAGACCAACATCTATGCCACGACCATGCCCATTACTTCGCCAACTTTATACCAAAATCACAACAAGCATTCTTCCACATCGGACCAACAACACCCGTCATCGAACGTATTCGATCGCTTTTCAGACGCATCATCATTATAAAAAACATCAAAATTCTCGACCCATCCGGTGATCAAGTGCGCAATGCCATCAAACATGCACTCTCACTTTACAACCAAAAACACGCACACCGCAATGTCCACATCACTATTGACATAGACTCATACACAGTCCAATAAACAACAAGCAAAAAAAAGTCCGTCGAAAAAACGACGGACTCATCACAAAAAAGGAAAAATAAAAGCTCAATTACTTGCCCGTGCCCGCATCGCCCATACCTAGCACCTCGCGAACATCCTTCTCCAACTCAGCAAACAAAGCGGAATTATCTTGCAATAACTTACGCAAGCTGTCACGACCCTGCACACGCTCTTCTTTATATGTCATCCAAGAACCCGAACGGCTGATAATACCATTCTCAATCGCAATATCAAGCATATCGCCTACCTTCGATATACCCTCATTATACAAAATATCAAACTCCGCCTCGCGGAAAGGAGGAGCAACCTTATTCTTCAAAATCTTAACACGAACGCGATTACCGACAATCTCCGGACCATCTTTAATTACATCCTTCTTACGAACATCAATACGCACAGAAGCATAAAATTTCAATGCATTACCACCGGTCGTTGTTTCGGGATTACCATACACAACACCAATCTTATTACGCAACTGATTCGTAAAAATCACCAAAGTATTAGACTTACCAATAGCAGCATTAAGCTTACGCATCGCCTGTGACATCAAGCGCGCCTGCGATCCCATCTGAGCATCACCCATATCGCCCTCAATCTCTACTCGAGGAGTCAAAGCAGCAACAGAGTCAACCACAACAACATCTATAGCACCCGAACGAACAAGCGTTTCAACAATCTCCAATGCCTGCTCACCAAATTCCGGTTGCGACAAAAGCATGTTATTCAAATCAACACCCAAACGCTGCGCATACTTAATATCGAGAGCATGCTCCGTATCAACAAAAGCTACAATACCGCCCGCTTTTTGAGCATTCGCAATCACATGCAAACAAATCGTCGTCTTACCCGAAGACTCAGGACCAAATATCTCAACAATTCGACCCTTAGGAAAACCACCAATACCTATCGCGGCATCAAATGACAAACAACCCGTCGGAATTGCATCCACAGCCACAACATTCTCATCATTCAAACGCATAATCGAACCCTTGCCATATGCCTTCTCGATTTGCTCAATAGCATTTTGCGCAAGTTTCAACTTAGCTTCGCTTATACCCACCGACGAAGACGACTGCTTAGACTTACCCTCAACCGCAGAAACCTTCTCTACAACTGCCTTTTCTTTATCCGAATTTTTTGCCATTTTGTAAAACCTTTGATAAAATGTAAAATAATGATGCGAAAATACTGATTTGTTTCAATACCACAAACAATCACCCACACAACCACACAACCCCTCACTTTCCCACCAATTTTACCCATCAACCAAAAACCACAACCAACCAACATTCCCCTCTTGAGGGGTGTCCGAAGGACGGGGTGGATAAATAAAACAAAAACCACGTCCAACAAAATCCCGAAGGGATGTCATAATAATAGAAACAAGTCCATAACAAAACAAAATCCCAAAGGGATGACATAAAAAATCAATATACCGCTCCGGCGGAGCTACGGATACTTTCTCTGGCTTCATTGTCTATGAATATATCGCTCCTTCGGAGCTAATTCCATCATCAATCAAAACCAAACGCTTTCCAACCAAAAACCACACATATCCAACCAAAACAATTTCGCATCCAAAATTCCCCTCTTGAGGGGTGTCCGAAGGACGGGGTGGATAAACAAAACAAAAACCACGTCCAACAATACCATACGCAGCATCATCAAAAGCGTACGCAGCACCAGAAAGAGCGTATGCAACACCATCAAAAGAGTATGCAGCACCATCAAAAGAGTATGCAACACCATCAAAAGAGTACGCAGCACCATCAAAAGAGTATGCAACACCAGAAAGAGCGTATGCAGCACCAGAAAGAGCGTACGCAGCACCAGAAAAAGCGTATGTAACACCAACAAAAGCGTACGCAACACTATCAAAAGAGTAAAAATCATCAACAAAAGCTCTTTTTACTCATTTTTACCCTCTTTTTGCATAAAACACGGCTCTTTTTGCATATTTCTATCTTTTTTTTACAAATCACTACTCAATTTCTACTCAATTTTACTCTCTTTCGATAAAAAATACAGCTTTTGATATATTTACTTTGATTCTTTTTACTAAGTTTGTGTCCTATATTACTACTACATTGATTCTTTCGACACAATCAATGCCCTTGGTTACATAAAAAACTGTTTGGATGATATGGAAAACAACCTATATCATAAACCGGAACATAATGTTTGCAAAGAAACTGTAACATTTCGCAAAAAAAACAATCGTTGCAGAAAAGGAAGCAACGCATATTTCATATACTTTCAAGGATACCGCGATGGAAAGCCTCAATAATCGCACTTACATTATGCCCGAAGCGGACATAAAGCCCTTTTTCCCTGCTGCATCTGTTGTTGCAAGCAATAGATTCCCTCTTACTCTCTCAGGACTTGGGAACAACAAAGCCGTAACACTATTCATTGCTGTAATCTGCTTTCTCATGACAGCCAACCTCAATGCCCAAACACTCGACTGGGTAAAAACTTTTGGAGGAATAGGTTATGATATAGGGAATTCAGTAACCGTTGATGATGAAGGCAATATCTATACAACAGGAAGTTTTAATGATACAGTTGACTTTGACCCGGGACCGGATGTGATGAAGCTAAATCCAGGAAGAGGTTCAGCTATTTTCATTCAAAAATTGGATGCTAATGGCAATTTTATCTGGGCGAAATCTTGCGGCGGGAAAGGGAATCAAATTGGACAATCCATCAAGGTTGATGCTATGGGTGATGTCTATACAACAGGAATTTTTCAAGACACCATTGATTTTAATCCGGGAACAGGTGTAGCAAATCTTTCTGCCGTAGGCGAGGAAGATGTTTTTATTCTGAAATTAGATGCAAATGGCAATTTTCTTTGGGCTAAATCTTTTGGGGGGATAGAAATGGATCAAGGGTATTCTATTGCTATTGATGCTGAGGGTAATGTTTATACAACAGGATACTTTATTGATACTGTTGACTTTGACCCGGGAACAGGTGTGACAAATCTTTCGGCTGTTGGTGGAAAGGACATTTTTATTCTGAAATTAGACCCAAATGGCAATTTCGTTTGGGCGAAATCTTTCGGGGGGATAGAAGGGATTGGTATAGCCATAGATGGTATGGGTAATGTCATTACAACAGGATATTTTAGTGATACCGTAGATTTTGACCCGGGTACGGGTGTGATGAACCTAACTTCTGCTGGAGAAACCGGCATTTTTATTCTGAAATTGGATGCTAATGGAAATTTACTCTGGGCGAAATCTTGCGGTGGGTATTGGATTGTCGGAGGAGGAATTTCCATCACCTTTGATGCTACAAATAATGTCTATACAACAGGTGCATTTGATGGCACTGTTGACTTTGACCCGGGAACAGGAGTGAAAAATCTTTCTGCCATGGGAGAATCTGACATTTTCATTCAGAAATTAGGTGCACAAGGCAATTTCATCTGGGCAAAAACTTTTGGGGGGAACGATTTTGACCAATCTTATTCTATAGCTATTGATGCTGAGAGTAATGTTTATAGCATAGGAGATTTTGTCGGTACTGTAGATTTTGACCCGGGAACAGGTGTAGCAAATCTTTCTGCCGTAAAAGATGGAGATATCTTCATTCAGAAATTGGATGCACAAGGGAATTTCATCTGGGCAAAATCTTTTGGAGGAGAAGGTCATAATTTTGGGTCTTCCATAGATGTTGATGCTGCAAACAATATATATACAACGGGACTCTTTCGTAATACCGTTGATTTTGACCCGGGAACGGATGTGAAAAATCTAAAATCAATTGGAGGTTATGACATTTATGTGCATAAAATGAAACAAACGGCGACGGGTGTGGCGGATATTGACAATGGTATTGATATTTCTCTTTATCCCAATCCGAGTAATGGTTTTATTCATATTGCTTTGAACGAGGCTGTCGGTGAAGCGTCTATTACTATTACAGATTTGCAAGGAAAAATAATTCACTCCGAACAAATGAGCGCAGCTACTAAATCAAGCATGGATATTCAAGCTCCGAACGGTGTATATTTTGTTCATGTCAAAACCACAAATGGACAAAGTATTATGAAATTTATCAAAGAATAATTAACGCTTACTTTTTCCAAAATTTTATTGATTGAGCTAAGAACATATTTTTCTAATTATTTTGCAAACAAATTATTATTCTGACATTACGCTCTTTATCATCAAACATTATTTTTTCCCAATATATTCAAGGATACTGCGATGGAAAACATGATTAACCGGACTTATAATATGTCCGACCCCGATTTAGCGCAATTTACTACCAATCTTGCAGGGTTTTTGACTCGTGATTTAGCTGATTTGGCAGAGTTCGGCATGACCGCTGCTAAAATCACGGCTTTGGTTGATCTGCAAAATGCTTTTGAAGTTATTACACCCGATTATGTCTATGTGGCAATCGTTTCTCAAAAGGTCTTGGATAAAAATAATAAGCGGGCTGTTTTGGAAGATATGCTCGGCAAAATTCGTGTCAGAGCCGTCAATACTTTCGGCGAAAACAGCCCTTCGTACAAGGAATTTAATTTCACCCGAGTGAATACTACATCGGATGCTACGTACCTTTCGCGGTGTCGTTCTATTGCTGCAACGGCGGAAAAATACCTTACCGAGCTTGCCGCTTTTGGTCAAACGCAAGCCCAAATTGATGCTTTTATTGCCGAATGTGACAGCTTCGAAACGGCGCAGCGTGCTATTGCTTCGGCGGTGTCCGACCGATTGACAGGCACACGTCTTAGAATCGAAAAAGGCAATGAATTATATGGATTTGTGGCAACATATTGCTCTTTGGGTAAGGCAGCGTTCGGCAATACCAATTATGCGAAATATCAGGATTATATCATCTATGACAATGCCGATACGCCGCACACCGCACCCCAAGCACCGCAAAATGTGAATTTCCAAAATGATGTGGTGTCATGGACTCCATCCCCCACTGCCACAAGCTATAAATTGTATCAATCTCTCACCCCGGCGGGCGATGATTGGTCAGTGATTGACGAAGGTAATGACACAATGGCGATAGTGCCGCATATCTTTATTGGCGGCAGACGTTTCCGCGTCACAGCCCATAATCTTGCCGGAACGAGCGAGCCAAGTGCCGAGGTGTATAATGTTGCTTCGGTGAATATCCCGACGGGTTTCATGTTTGCGGATAATCAATTAGTGTGGAATCAAGTGGATTGGGCGAATGGTTACTTCGTGGAGCAATCGCAAAACGGCACGGATTGGACAGAAATTTGGAATCAAAACACCGCTTCCATGCCTTTGGAATTGCAGCCCGGCACATGGTATTATCGTTTGCGTTCGGGTTATGGTGGCGTGTATTCGGGTTATACGCCTGTCGTGGAATTGAATGGCGGCTCGGGCAATGTGAATGGGTAGGAAACGTTCTATAGACTATTTTACAGTGCGGAGAACACAATGCTGATACGTTTTACGGTTAGTAATTTCTTGTCATTTGACGAAGAAACGGTTTTCGATATGCTTGCGTCGAGTTCCGCCGAGCATCCGGATCATGTGTCTGCCATTGGCAATGTCAAAGTAGTCAAAAATGCAGCTATCTATGGCGCGAATGGCTCGGGCAAATCAAATCTGGTACGTGCTATTGACACATTCATTTCGATAATTAAAAATGGGAAATTGTCAGAGAATATCAATACATATAAATTTAAGCTGAATCCGGAAAGTAAAGATTTGCCCGTAAAATTCGAGATGGAATTTAGTATTGGCGATACAATGTATCTCTATGGCATTGAATGCAACAATAAAACAATTGAGCATGAATGGCTATATGATACGACCGATCCAGTAAACGATGAGCTATTATTGGAAAGGAAAACGGTCGGGAATCGCTCTTATGAAATTGAATTTTGTCAGAAATGGAATGAAACCCCTGAGCAGAAAGTCATTAATGGAGTTTTGGAGAAAAATTTATTGCGGGATGATGAATTAGTCTTGGATTACCATGATACTTTATTGATAGGTGATTTATCTTTAATAATTAAATATCTCCAAGAAAATGTAATCGTTATTAAAACAAACTCAACCCCAGAGAGTTTTTTCGAATTCTTACATACTCACACGGATATAGCATCTATTTCTGAATTTATTGCGAGATTCGACACGGGTATTCAATCGGTAACGATTGAGGAAATCCCACTTGAGAATATTCTTGCTGATTACAGTAATTTTCTTGAAAAATATAAACTGTTATTAACCAAAGAAGACCTTAAGCACATGCAAGGTTTAAGTTCCAATTTTTACCATTCGGTTAGTCAAGATGCAGCGTTTTTCAAAGTTAATGACAAAGTAGTATTCAGAAAAATCCTATTCGAACATAGAGATATTCACAATGACAAAGTGGGATTCTTTATTGAGCAAGAGTCTGAAGGCACACATAGAATTATTGATTTATTACCAATAGAGTTGAGTAAAAATATTAATGATATAGTTTGGATTATTGATGAGATAGACAATTCATTACATCCTAATTTATGTTATGAATTTGTGAAATCGCTTATGACTGACAGGAATGGCAATTCACAAATTATTTTCACTACGCATCAACCAAATTTACTGACACGGGAACTTTTCCGCGATGATGAGATATGGTTTGTTGAAAAAGATAAACATAAAGGCAATACATCATTGTATCCATTATTTGAATTTGATGTGAAAGAGGGTTTCAATATCCAAGACGGTTATTTATTGGGTCGTTTTGGCGGTGTACCGATACTTGATACTCATAATTTTATGCTGTGAGAAGAGATGTCGAAAAGAAATAAATACAGCAAGGAAGGAATTCGCCGTCAATCGCGGAGTTATTCGACAGTGTGGATATTTCCTGAAGGTTCAGAAGATGAAGTAAATTATTTTATTCCATTTGAGTTTATTTCCAGTCGTATAAAGGTAGAAATTGACAATAATGTAACTAAAGAAAAGAAAGATACGCGCTCTGCCTTGAAATGGATAAAGCATAGATATGAACAAGTAAATAAAAAAATTGATAGAACCGTAGGTGATAGTGTGTGGTTTGTTATTGATGTGGATAAAAAGAAATGGATAGAGATTGACAATTTTCACAAAGGTTTCAGAAATGAACAAAACACACATGTGATTATAAGCAATCCATGTTTTGAAGTATGGTTTCTTTATCATTATGGAGTCAATCCAGATTTTACAAAATTATGTGAACCATTGAAAATTCAATTCAGAAGTATCATGAAAGAAAACAATTATCCATTGTATTATTTACCCCGAATTAATGATGCCGAGCAATTAGCAAAAGAATATGACCCCAATCCTAATCACTTTTTCCCGAATCCCGATAGTGCCTGTTATTCAAAAGTGTATAGACTTATTGAACATATTAAAGCCAATAGTACCACAGAAGAATTTAATGTATTTTTAGAAAAGACTTTACCGAAGAAATTAGCCGAATATAGACAAAAAAATACCTCGAAAAATTCAGGCAATTAAGCATTTGAGTGCATAATTACCGATGATTAATATTTGGTATTGAGCTTCTCTATTCTTTTATTGAACGATTTATGCCTTATAGACATTAGCGGCTATTACTTCTGCTATGCGCAATGCTTCGGCGGCATCGGTAGCAGTGACGGCGATGTGACGATCACCGTTGATTGCTTGGACAAAGCTTTTGTGTTCTTCGGCAATGGCATTGACATTTTCGGTTGGCGGTTGTTCAAATATAATGTCCCTTTGGACGGTGCCGCTTTCGATGCTGCCAAGCATGGTTGCGGGTATGCCGTTGAAATCATTGGTGTTGCTTCCTCTGTCAAGTATTCTGTAGGCATCCACAGAACCTTTTGCGAAGTCAATGGAGAAATATCCGTCTTTTTGGAATAGTCTCATTTTGCGCATTGGTTGTGCGGAGATGCGTGAGGCGGTGATATTGGCAACGCATCCATTCATGAATTTGAGCCGTGCATTGGCAATGTCTGCTGTTTCGGTGAGCACTGCTACGCCACTTGCTTCGACGCTGACAATGGGCGATTTGACTAATGAAAGTGCAATGTCAATGTCGTGAATCATGAGGTCGTGAACGACAGAAACGTCAGTGGCGCGTGGCTTGAATTGTGCAAGGCGATGCGCTTCGATGAACATGGGGTTGATGTGGTACGGGTGGAGTGCAGTGAGTGCAGGGTTGAATCGCTCAACATGCCCTACTTGAACAACAACATTGTTATCTTGGGCAGCAAGTATTATTTCTTCGGCTTCGGCGAATGTTGTGGTGATGGGTTTTTCTATAAAGCAATGTTTTTTGGCATTGATGGCTTTCATTGCAAGGGGGTGATGGACGGAAGTTGGCGCAGCGATGATGATTGCATCGGCATTGTTGAGTAATTCGTCCGTGGTTTGGAAGGCATGAGTGCCGTGGCTTTGGGCAATGGTTTGGGCACGCTCTAAGTCAGTGTCATAGATTCCGGCAAAATGTATGTCGTGGTTTTGTGCTATTAGTTTTGCGTGAATTGCGCCAAGATGACCTGTTCCGATGATTGCGATAGCGATTTTTTTCATAGCGAAGTAAAGTAATTGTTGTTGGTTAAAGAGAACGTGTTGTCCGCTGAACGGCTTTTTCTTTTGATTATAGTTGGCTGAAATTACGAAATGTCCGAGAAATGTGATAATGCGGGGTGGTTTGGTTTAGTCGAGCCACCCTTTTCTTTTGAAGTAAATGAGCATCCCTCCTGCGATGAGTACGATGACTCCCCAAACGGCATGGTAACCGTAGTGCCAATCAAGTTCGGGCAGATAATGGAAGTTCATGCCATAGATACTTGAGATAAATGTAAGTGGAAGAAAGATAGTGGAAATAACGGTGAGCACTTTCATTACTTGGTTCATGCGATTGGAATTGACGGATAGATATGCTTCCAATAGCCCTGCAATATGCTCACGATATGAGTCCACAAGGTCTGCGATGCGCACAAGATGGTCATAGACATTGCGGTAATAGATCATTTCTTGCGTTGAGATAAGAGGAAATTCGCCACGCGAGAGTCGGTTGAGAATCTCACGTTGATATGTGGTGATGCGCCGCAATCGAACAATCCCCTTTTTCAATTCGAGAATGCGTGAGAGCATTTGCACTTGATATGCTTCGAAGATATTGCTTTCTAATTCATCAATGCGATGGTCGAAATAGTCAATCACGGGTGTGTAATTGTCCACGACTTCATCAATGATAAGGTGGAAGAGATAGTCGGGTCCTCTGCCGAGAGTTTGATTGTTTTTGAGGCAAAGGTTACGCGCATATCTGATGGCTTCGGATGCTTCGTAGTGATGGGTTACAAGGAAGTTTTTTCCGAGAAAGGCATTGAGCTGCCTTGTTGGGAATTGGACGGCGACATATTGGTGACGGTCATCTTCGTCGTCGTCGTCGAGCTTTTCGACGGGTCTGTCCACGGGATTGAAAATGACATAGATATAGTCGTGATAGTCTTCGACTTTGGGATAATGGTCACCTGTTTTTGGCTCTACTCTTTCTCTTTGGCAATCTTCGACAGCAAGGTGATGGAAAAGGAAAAAGTGTACGAGAAGTGTTTCTTCTTCTTCTTCGGTTGGGTTTTCAAGATCCACCCATATAGTCATAGCCGGGAAATCGGGGTTTGTGGCACGGAGTACGAACAAATCTTGTATGGAGAGATGTCTCATTTTTCCATTATGATATGCCAAGATTGTGGTCATAGTGTTTTCCTTTTGAAAAATCAGTTAATGGCATTGTCGGGTAAGAATCGTCGTATTCCGGCAAATCCGTTAGCGAGGTATGGATCATTTAATGGTTGAACAATCACCCCTTTTGATGATGAAGCGTGGAGTAATTTGTTGTCACCGACATATAATCCCACATGGTTGATGTTTCCTGATTTGTTGCGGAAGAATATTAAGTCACCGACGGTTGCTTCATCGGGTTCTATATGTTTTCCGGTAGAAAATTGCTGGGCAGAAGTTCGCGGCAATGTGATTCCTATGTCTTGGTAAATGGTGACGATAAGCCCCGAGCAGTCCATACATTTTGCGGTTCCGCCATAGCAATATGGTGCGCCGAGTCTTTTTTTTGCGGCTGCGATGACTTTTTTTTGGAGTGGTGATATGTCAGAAACCGACGGCAAAGCGACGGAATTTTTTGTTGGTGCCGATGAGCATCCAATCATCAGCACCACAAGTGCGGAGCTTAGTATTGCCGAGAATATGGTGCGCAATGAGTTCATATCAGTATAAGATGATAGTTTTCATGCAGCGATGACCACAGTTTTTATGCCAATGCCTGCCAATTAACGAACTGATATAAATCGCCAGACTGTTTTTATGGGTTGTCCGGAGCGTACTGTTGGCGCGGGAGGCATACAAACGCATACTTGTCTTTTGTCGAAGGGATTGGTGAAACATAGTGCAGCTTCTGGGCAAAAATCCGCAATTTTTTCTTGTTTTGGGAGCAATTCTTTGGTTGATTTATCTTTTGGATTTGCGATGGTCACGGATTGAATAGCCCCATCATTATAGACAATGGTGTAATCGGTTTTCGTTTGTGGGTCTGTGATAGTGGTGGAGCCATTTTGCAAGACTGCGCCTACCATGACGGGAATAGCTGCTTTCTTTGTGGCAGCTTTTTTAGCATTATCGTTTGCAAAGACGTGATGGGAAGCGAAAGCGATGAGCATAGTGCATAGGAGTAAGTGTTTCATTGAGTAATCCTTTAAGAAATTTTGATGAGCCGCGCGGCAAAAGCACCGTCGGTATTGTGTAAATGAGGAAAGGTTTGCATATAACCATCTTTGCATACATCGTTCGGCAGATAGTTTGCTGCGTCATCAAGTTGGAAATTAGGGTTTTGTTGCAAAAATTTTTCAATTCTGATATAGTTTTCTTCGGGTTCGATACTGCAAGTGCTGTAAAGGAGTACTCCCCCCTTTTTAACCAAAGATGCAGCATTGTGCAAAATAGCGTCTTGTGTTTTTGTAAGTTGCTCGATGTCTTTAAGCTCTCTTCTCCATTTTATTTCGGGCTTTTTTGCCAAGGTTCCGAAACCGCTGCAAGGTACATCCGTGAGTACGATGTCTGCTTGTTGTTCATGGGAGAATGAAGTTGCATCTCCGACAGCGGTTTTGATAATATCTATTCCCAAACGTTTGGCATCATTTTCGACAAAGCGGAGTTTTTGCTCATATTTATCTAAGGCGAGAATAGAACCTTTGTTGTTCATCATTTCGGCAAGGACAAAAGATTTTCCGCCGGGTGCGGCACATACATCGAAGACGGTGTTGCCGGGTTTGGCTTGTGCTAATCGTGCAGCCATAGTTGCGCTTGCGTCTTGGATGGAAACCATACCTTGAGTGAAGAGTTCAGTGGCTATAATATCGCGCAAGGAACTGACCTCGAAGCTATCCTCACTTAGTTGTGATTGCTGGCGAGGGATATCATGTGCGGCGAGCCATTCATTGACAAAAGCGGCTTCTGCAACTAAGCGATTGGTGCGCACAGTAAGCATGGGTCTTTGTATATTGGCTTTGAGCAATTCTTCGGTTTGTTGTTCGCCAAAACGCTCGACCCATCTTTTGACCATCCATCTGGGGTGGGAATACATCACGGAAAAATACCAATTGATGTCGTCTTCTTTTCGTGGATAGCGAATTGCATTGATATTACGCAAAACATTGCGCAGCACTCCATTGACAATACCGGCAGATTTTTCACCTTTGATGCGTTTGATTACTTCCACAGACTCATTGATGGCGGCAAAATGAGGTATTTTGGCTAAGAACAAGACTTGATAGAGAGCAACACGCATGGCATTTTTGACAGGTGTAAGGCATTTTTCAAATTCGCCATGATAAAATCCGGTAAGAACCCAATCCAATTTTGCTTGCCAGCGAATGACACCATTGACAAGCTCGGTGAGAAGTGCTTTATCTTGAGGATTCAATCCGCCAAGTCGGAACTCTGCGTCCAATAACTTATCCACATAGGAATCACTGCGCTCAAAACGACTTAATATGCGAATAGCCGCACCACGCGCGCCATGGTAGAGTGCTTCTTTATCATTTATTTCATTTATAGAAATTGCTTCGGTTTGAGACATAATGTAATAAAAAACAGAATGAATACGTATGAATACTATGTTACGGAGATGCGTAAAACAAGAAAAAATTGTATAGCGGGATTATTCTTCTCCCGACTCTAATTCCAATAATGGAACGGTTTGTAGAGCACCTCCAATAATGCCATGAATATCACCAAACATCCCTGTAGTATTTATCATTATTCTTTCAATACTTTTTTCGCGTTGCGCCCATAATTTGTGCATGGCAATTTTTTCTTTATCAAGTTCAGTTCTCATGGAAGAGAAAGTTTCTGCAATGGCTTGAATTTTTTGACGGAATTCCTCACCGGATAAATAGGCATATACCATTTCCATTTTTTCATTTTTCCCTTCATTTGCCGATTTTGTACGAGCCACATCGAGCAAACCTTGACGTAATGCCATTGCCAAACCAATAGCTGAAGGGAAATCACTCACCCACACGCCATCAACATAACCGATACGATCAATACCTTTGGGTAAAACGGAACTCACAATAATCGCTACACTTGCTTTGACGGATCGCATATCTTCTTTTAATTTATCTACCCATTCATTGCTCCATGCTTTTGTGCGTTTTGATTCCCAAATAATTTTCCCGCATTCTACGCCGAATTGTGTATTGACTGTTTGAATAATATCCGCGCCGCGCACCCCTTTGGGAACATCGGCAATGATATCAAAACGAAAATTCGATGATAAAATATTGGACAATTCAATTTCGGCAACTTCGCCTTGTAATTGTTGAGAACCTTGTTGGCTTTTTCTTTGCAAATCTTCAATTAATTTTTGCATATCTTCAATTTTTTTATCTTTTTCTGCATCTTTTAATTTAGTTTGCTCTTCACGGATGCGCACTTGTTCTTGTGCTTGAGCATATATTTTTTCTTGCATAGCATTGCGCTCATCCATGAGTTTTTTTTCAATATCAATATGCAATCTGTCTTTTTCTTCTTGCCATTCTCTTTGTTTTTTCAGAAACAATAGTTCCTTTTCATTTATTTCTTGAAGTTTTATATTTTTTTCTTGGAGTTCTTGTTCTCTTGCTTTCAGTAATTGCTCAAACTGTTCATATGCTTTTTTTTCTGCAATAGAACGTAACTCTTCATTACGTTTTTTTTGTTCTTGCTCATAATATGCATGAACTTTGCGCATTTCTTCATCAAAAGATCGCTGTTTTTGCAGATAATCTTCTTCCAACTTTTTCTTTTCTGTTCTATACTTATCGCCAAATTCAGCGCGTATTTCTTTACGTACTTCTTCTTGCATGGCATCGGTCAAATCCGTACCACATTTAGGACATTTCAAAACACTGTTCATAGCTATTTCTCCTGCAAATAATAGCGAATATACTAAACCGAGTGTTCATTTATGTCATTGACCTCGTATTTTTGCAAAAACAAAAGAAAGTGCAATAATGGAGCAACAATCTCAAGACACGGAAATCCATGTTCATGCCGCCCCTATACGGCGCGTCACCACTCGTCGTTTGTCGGACATGAAAAAAAAGGGACAAAAAATTGTGTGCCTCACGGCGTATGATGCGTTGATTGCACGCATTCTTGATGATGCCGGTGTGGATGTTATACTTGTGGGCGATTCATTGGGCAATGTTGTGCAAGGACATGATACAACTATCCCCGTAACTTTGGAAGACATTATCTATCATACCAAAGCTGTGATACGGGGCACACGACGCTCATTAGTGGTTGCGGATATGCCCTTTATGAGTTATCAGGTTTCTGCGGAAGAGGCATTTCGCAATGCAGGCAGATTGATGAAAGAAGCCGGCGCACATGCCGTAAAAATCGAAGGTGGCAAGAGAGTTGCCGATGCCGTTTCTCGTATGACCGAAGCCGGTATTCCTGTGATGGGGCATTTAGGACTGACTCCACAAAGCATCAATCAGTTCGGTTCATATAGAGTACGAGGCACTTCGGAGGAAGAGCAACAACAGATTCTCGACGATGCGCATGCTTTAGCCCAAGCAGGAGCTTTTGCGATTGTATTGGAAAAAATCCCCTTATCACTCGCTCAAAAAGTTTCACAAGCTATAGACGTACCCACAATAGGAATAGGTGCCGGTAATCATTGCGATGGTCAGATACTTGTTTATACCGATATGCTGGGAATGACAATAGATTTCAGCCCCCGATTTGTGAGAAAATATGATAATTTACATGAGCGTATGCACAATGCTGTCACACAATATTGTAATGATGTGCGAGATATTGCTTTTCCATCAACAGAAGAAAGTTACTAATATGCGACATATAATACTTATTGCAGTCACCATTTTGTGTTTGGGTGGATGCAGTTCACAAGACACAATTACTTCACCGCAAGAAATTGTTTTTCCCGAAACGAATGTGAAATTTCAAAATCATGTCCTGCCTTTGATACGTCTTACTTGCGGAGTAGGAATTTGTCACAGTTCTTCCTCAACCATACCATTAACAAATTATACAGAAGTTGTTTCACGAGTAGGTTTGGTCATAGCAAAAATGCCATCTGAAAGTACATTAATTCAATTTATGGAGGGTACATTGCCTCATCCCGGGATTATTGATTATTCATACTCTGAAAATCACAAAAAAGGTGTCAGAACATGGATAATGGAAGGTGCATTAAATAATTAAGAAAAAAGAGATTTTGATAATATTACCCATTACATTTTTATGAAATAAGTTATGCTATATGTAATGCCATCGTACAGTGTAAGAGTATAATAACCCTTTACAAGTAAAGATACATCCACTATTGTTTTACCATTCATTTGCTGTGTAATCAGTTTATTGCCCATTATATCATATATTTCTACCCACCCTTGTGATAAACCTTCTATTGTCACAAATGATTCTGCCGGCTGAGGATAGACCGTAATTTGTGTTTGATCCGAATCGTATAAGCCAGTGATTGCATTTTTTGATATTTTACTAAAAAAATTATCCCAGAGAATATCAGCAAGTACATACTGTGAATTTTCTCCATTCGGATACTCATGTGTCATTCCATCTACGAGAGTGAATCGAAATTCAGAAGCCGCCTCCGCTTTGTTTAGCGGTGTATTGTAGATATATGTGAGTACTTTGGGCATTGAATTTTTTGTATAGATTGTATCAAGACCCAGTAAACCGCGATAACGCCCTAATGCTGTGCGCAACCATAATAATGTTGAATCATTAAGTGGAAACTCTTTTAGTCCAAATTGAGCAAAATTATCAAGCCATTTATTATCTTTTGAACCCAAAACAAGCCATATAGGAATCCTATGAGTAACAAAGTTTGAGTCCCCACGATTTAAGCCGCCTCCGCTTGGGGCAACAGCAGCAAAAACATCATTCATTTCAACAGCTAACTTACTTACAAAAGACGCGCCATTTGAAAAACCGGTGGCATAAATTCGACGTTTATTGATTGGGAATGACTGAATAATTGTATCGAGAAAAGTTCGCACAAATTTGACATCATCAGCAAGTGTTTGCCCGGGGCATGCAACGGAATCTAATTGGGAAATATGCCATTTTGTTGTATTTTCTTGCTTGCCATTCTCTATTATACAATACTCCAAAGATGAAGGAAATACAGTAATAAACTTTTCTTTTTCCCCCTTCTCTTTCCATTGTGATGTACCGAAAGTTCGTTCACCACCACCACCAGTGCCATGGAACATACAAACCACAGGGTAACCACCCGAAGGCACATCCCCACTCGGCTTTACAATGATAACATCTCGCTTTTTTCCGTCAATGGATAAAGAAAGATCAATACGCGATTGAGCATAAGCTGTTATATTAAAACAACATAATGCAATAATGTAAATCAATTTCATAATCACCTCTTGAATGGTAAAGCAGACTAACACGATATTCATTACTTTGTTACAGATATTGAGTGAATCCATATAACTATGGAGTTAACAACTTTACCTGATTTACAGAGAGAATGACATATCAAATCGTAAGATTCTCCCGGGCATAGGATAATTATCAATAACAACATACTGATTATTAAAGATATTATCACATGATACCTTTAATTGAGGGTGAAAAATGTCAATAAAAGAAAGTTGTGATGTAAAAAACAATGACATAATCGAATAAGCAGGCAATAAAGCTTCTTTTTGATTTCCACCCAGAGAAAATCGGTGGCTATAATAATGGAGTGTCATCCCTAAAGAATTATCTGCAAATGTGTACAAAGAAAAGAGTGATACAATCTCTTGAGGAATATAAGGAAGTAATGAATTATTGCCTTGTGAAATATCTCTCGGATTCTGTAATGAATAGGTATAATGCACTAATAATGATTTATCAAAAAACTGAGTTTTTAATGAAAGTTCTACACCTCTATTCAATACCTCTGCAACATTTCTAGCACTCCACGATGCGGGTCCTGTGGGTATAGCAATAATTTTATCTTGTATATTGGCAATAAAACCATCAATTTCATAACTTAGATTTTGTCCTAAAGAACCAAAAACACCAAAGGAGTAAGTGTTCGATAATTCGGGCTTTAGATTTCTGGTTCCAAAATTAAAATAATAAAGCTCATTAAAATTGGGTGGACGAAAATCAAAGGAAAGAGAAGAACGAGCATTCAACATCTCATATTTTTTCCATGCAATAGAAAGTAAACCGGAAGGAGAGAAACGTACATCAGAATAATAATCACCGCGCAAAGCAGTTTGCAATTCCCACTGCGATTCCAAAATTTCCATGTTATATTGATAACGTGCAGCACCAGAAATAACAGCTCTTTTTACATAGCCTCCTTCAACATTTTCAATCATTGTTCCTTGCAAATCTGAAAATGAATACTGGACTCGATATTGTTGTAGCAATGATGAGGAAACTATGCTAAGTGAAGAAAATGCATGTGCTTCTTGGGCTATATAACGTTCATTTATCCCTTCAGGTCCACGAATAAGTGCAATTGGGTCTTGATAGCGCGTCGTGTTATGACGTAATGAAAATCCGGCATCGGTGAGAATGTTTTTTGAGAGATTATGGGTAAATGACCAAGAAGAGAATATATCATTTTCTGTTAATCGTGCTGCTGTTTGCTCTGTTGCCCCCTGCAATACTGCTCCGGGTACACCTCGATCAGAACGACGCAGCCATGACAATGAAGTGACTCGAAATGGATAATTATGTAAACGATAACGCAAAGCAACAGAAGAATTTACAAAATCTCCATTTTCTCTTTTTTGGATAAGATTATTGCCAAACTCATTAAAAGCAAAAGGATAATTTCCTTGCGATGCAGTAAAATCACCGGAGACCATAAAATTTCCAATACTACTTCGATAATGTACTGCGGATTGAGCACTTACTTCTTGAAATGAACCGATACCAATATTTCCCAAAAAAACATTAGTGTCATGCTCTCCTGATTCAATATTCAAGACACCATTCATTGCATTTCCACCATATAATGCCGAACCGCCGCCTCGCTGAACTTGAATATTTTTTACTAATGATATAGGAATTGTCGAGATATCCACCATACCGGTTTGTGCCATATTTATGACCACACCATCAAGTACAACAACAGATTGTGACGCATTACCACCACGCATAGACACAGTTTTTAATCCACCGAGACCACCATAATTTTGTATAGTTAATCCGGGTGTAAATATTAATGCTTGATCTATTTGACGCAATGAAATATTAGCAAGTATTTCTTGCGGTACGGTGGAAATAGGAACAGAATATTCACCAACAGTTAAAAAAGAACGGCTCGCCGTTACTGTTACCGTATCAGTACGCCGAGCCGCTGTCGAATCGGTCAAATCATCTGCAATTAAAGCAGACGTTGAACATATCAATCCTATGAAAAAAATAATTAATTTCACTTCACAACGATTACAGTTCCATTGAATATGTTAACACCATCAGAAATTTGCAGATGATAAACACCCGGAGCTATAGACCCCAAATTGGGTATTTCAATGGTATGAAGGGAATTATCATAATAAAAGGAGGAGAGATTGATAATATCACCGGTCATTGATGTAAATTTGACACGTATATCATTGTTAAGTAATTGTGATTCATGAAAATAGACTGTAAAGCTATTACGAATGGGATGCGGTGCAATCGAAAAGGAATTCTTAGTAGTCATATCACTGAGAGAAGCAAGCGGCTCAAGATAATTCCACACGGATATTGTACTGTCCACCGAAAATTGACCTTGCTTAAATGCATCTGCAATCCAGATTCTATCGCCTACTTTGGCAAGCCCTTCCGGTTTACCATGAGAATTAAATTTTTCGATTATTTTTTTTGATTCTAAAGAAATTCTTCTCACATCACCTTCAAAAGTTGTGACAAATAATTCATTACCTATTTTTATTGCTTCACGAGGACCATTAAATCCGGCAGTTTCAGTAGAGATAGTATCAAAAATCTTTTTTGTTTTAAGATTCACAATCACAATATTATGAGAACCATTTACTGTAGCATACGCATAATCTCCGTCCACAAAAACATGATTACCCGTATTACCGAGTAGAACAGAATCTACCAAAGTTTTTTCTGCGGTTAATGTCCATATATGCAGCCAAGAAGAATTTGAGCCGAATAATCCTTCATTAAGAACAATAATTCCACGATTATTATTATCTACATCATAAAATTCGGTTTGTCGAACATTGATGCCGGCATTTAGTTGAACGGTTGTATCACCGTTTTCAAGATTGTAGAGTATTACTTTTCCGGCATCTGTGAAATTAGGTCGAAGAGCCATAGCAAGAACAGTTCCCGACTTATTTAACGATAAGCCGGATGATGTTTTCGGATAAACAATGCCTAAGTCTTCTTGATTCAATGCATTAAATCCTCTCACTGTGGACATATCATTACAATACATAATGTTTTTTTCGATGTCGAGCGTGGTACTCATTACATAATCAGTGCCGTACCATTCAAACTCTTTTGAAGAAAGTATTGAACCATTTTTTGCATCCATAATATACCATGATGCAGGTGAATCACCTTCTTCTCGCATACCATTAAAATTCACATCCGTTAAAGCACAAAACACATGCACTTTATCATTATGAGGGATAATTTTGACAGGCTGTTTTCCTGTAGAAATAACTTTTTCAGGTTGTGAATAACCTTGGGAAACAGCAAAAAAGCACATAGCCACTATGCAATTGGAAAAACGTAAAAAGGACATAAAAATACTCCTAAACCTTTGCCAAATAAAGGTTGGAATGAAAAAAAAAGGATGGGAAAATCGAAGAGGAGATGCACACATTTATCTTTGTGCAGCATACGTACTTGTTTTCCTCATCAGCATCTGTTGGCGCAGATGTGTTTGCACAATGCAATAACAATTGATGAGTATAAAGGCAGGTCTTCCGGCTTCGGAGTCATTCTCACCATTTGCCTTCCCAAGTAAACTCAGTGGCATAACTAAATGGTTTGTCGTCCGTTACGGCGGCGCAACCGCGTGGGATTTTCACCCTTCTTCCCTATTATCTTCCCCCTTATTATGGAGAAGCACCGTTTATAGTCGCAGCGAAAATACGAATAATCATTGATTTGGCAATTCTATCATACAACGTTTACCCCTTATGTCATTTCGTTATCACAGCGATGAATGACATTTGTTTAATATGCAATCTGACAGTGATGTGTTAATAAGTTTGCATAAAAAAAGCGAAAACAATAATTTGCTCTCGCTTTTTATTTGACATGATGTAATAAGAGATTTCTCTCTGCATTAGAATTATTTTTTTCCTATGAATTTACCATTAATTGTTGCATGATGTAACATATATCTGCCTCGAAAAAAAGAAGTTTGCACTAATCCAATATTTTCAGCATAATCATCCGTTGAAGCTCCATCATACATCACAGCAGGTGCCATCGTTGAAGTGATTGTAAAGATACCTGCCGGAACAGTAATAATTTCTCCGCGTGCAGAAACATAGTATCTATAATGGTCATCTGTTGGTTCATCAGAACCGAAATCAATCATTATTCTCTCTTTTTTCTTCTCTTCATCATATTGATACACTTTATCGCCTTCTGTTCTGTAGTATCTCGGAATTATAGCATAGCGATAAATGTTACTTGACTGTTCAACAACAAAATATTTAGTGTTATTAATTATTTCAACACGACGTACATCTAAATTCATAATACCTACTTGATTTTCGGTAGTCGTAAATACCCAAGAATCGCCCACATGTAATGGAAATAATTTTTCAGCTACACTCTCTTTCTGATTTTCACCACCGCCCGTGGGTGGCAGTACATCTTCCGTTTTACAACCGATAAACACAACCATGACTATCATGGCAAACAATACATTATTCATAAAAAACACTCCATAGTGTATGATGATAAAATAATTATGTGGTAATTAAAATTCTATTGCAAATGAACAAAGTCCGCCAAATGTTGTAACACTTTTCCAAGAATTATCAATAGAACTTCGATATAATAATCCTGTATTTTCAATTCCTAGTGTTCCAACAAATTGTGGAGAGAATCGCATCATAACTCCAATGCCGAGTTTACCGAAAGGACCTGACTCCGCACCACCTATTGTTAATCGTGTTGTCGGCTCTATCCCATCCACAATATTTCCCAAACGCCTTTCGATAACAGCTCCAAGCCAATGCTGAATTATGGGAATTGTTTCTTGGATAGGTTCAGTCTCACGAACAGCTCCTTTATTTGTTGAAAACTCAAATATATCATTATTACCACTTGATGAATTATTCGCCATATTAACCATATTATCGCGCCCAGCGGCAAGTCCTATCCATGTTTTTTCCTGTAATTTCATCATACCGGCAAAAGCCACATTCGGAGAATTTGCATTCATACTCATAGCACCGCGTGCTTCTACAAAATAATGTGATGTGAATCGTGGTGAATATTGTCTTGTATGTGGATGAGTGGTATTCAATCCTTCCTCTGATGAATGGATATAATTATTTTTATTTACTCCATTTTCTGAATGAAGTAATACTGTCTCAAGTGACTTTGGATCTATCGTTACAGTGTTGATGGGCTGTGAGTCGTTTTGGTTCTTATCATTATACGATGCTATTTCGTGTTGTATTTCTTCATTATTGTTAACAATCCGAACTAAAGGTGTTTTCATTACACGATGTCGAATATACTTTGCATCATCCGCGGATTCTATTATATCTGTTTTTGCGGAATTACCGGAAATTTGGGGAGCCGTATATTGTACGGCACTACTTCCCATAATAGTTTTTTGACCAGTACCTAATGTCGTATTTTCTACTATATTATCGGTTTGATTGAAATAATTAAACCAAACATAAGTACCCAAAACACAAATAATTGCAGCCGCTGCACTTAGCGTCCGAGTATGAAGAAAAAACAGTAGCCCTCTTCTTTTCTTTTTCTCGCCAAATCCTGCTCTTGCAAATAATTGAGCGTCACATTCTTCGGAAGGAATAGCAGCAGGAATTTCATTTAACAATTTATGGACTAATAATGTTTGCTTAAATTCAGATTGCAATTCTGCATTGGATGCAATGGCATCGAACAAATATTGCTCCTCCGTTTCGGAAAGTTCTCCGTCAGCAAACAAGGTCATCAATTCATGTATGGTATATTGTTCTTTCATTGATTAATCCTGTAATTCTTCAAAATAGGGAGCAAGTAAACCACGCAACTTTGTTTTTGCTCTCACTATACGGTTGCGAACTGTTGTAATCGGATTGCCTGTGACTTCCGAAATCTGTTGATATGACATTCCTGAATGCACTTGCAACCAGACAGCTTCTTTGTATTCATCACTAAGCAAATCCATCGCTGATTCGATAGCTCTTTTCAAGTCGTGGTTTGTATGCATTGATTCCACTGAAGTCGGCATCGGTATTTCATTCACATCTTCAATATGAATGCTGTGCTTTTCATGGGTGTCTTTATAGTTAAGACATAAATTTCGCGCAATGGTCATAAGATAACCCAACACATTGTGCATGGAGCGATCACGATGGGCACTGGTCAAAAAGCGTAAAAACGTCTCTTGAAGCATATCATCTGCGGCATCATGCCCAACAATCTTACGACAATATCCATAAATCCTTGACTTATGACGTGCATACAACTCACGAAATGCCTGCTCCTTCTTTACCGGATCGCAAAGATGAGTATAGATTTCTTCATCTGAAATATCTATGTAAACAGTTCTTTTTTTCATGGTGCTAAATCACATATTGCCTGTATAAACAAGTAAACCCTCTCTTTGTTTCAATCCTGAGAAACACAATTCCTCCCATTAAACCGAATATCTGTACGTCAAGTCAGCCGAACTTCGTAATTTTCATTACAGAATCTCTATTTTCTCTTACTTTTATCACTAATTATTCTCTCTCTTATGATGACAAAGATGAAACGTCCGGCACTCCTTGTGCTTTTGTGTTGTGTATTTATCGGTATGCAAGGTTGCAAACAATTAGGTGACATCGGCGGCGCACTTACCAATTTACAGCGACTTAAATTCAAACTTGAGAATGTCAATGGTTTTCAGCTCTCCGGCATAGGGCTTTCCAATAAAGCAAAACTGTCCGATTTTTCGATTACGGATGGGCTATCACTTGCAAACTCTTTCCGCACCAATAGATTCCCGGCATCTTTCACACTCAATGTTGCCGCTATGAACCCCAATGATGGCAAAGGAGGCTCGCGCTCTTCTAATGCCACATTGCAGGGGCTTGAATGGCGTTTGCTTATTGATGATGTTCCGACAATTGTCGGCAATATTGATAAACCCATAGTCATTCCGGGTACCGGTCAGCAAGAAATCATTCCACTTACTATTTCACTTGATCTCTATGAATTTTTCGGCAAAAAAGGATATGAACAAGTTGTGGATTTAGCTCTTGCTATCGGTGGAGCAAAAGGCAGTGCAGGCAGATTAAAACTTGATGCCAAACCGACAGTCTCCACTGCATTTGGTGCTATGACCTATCCCGGGCGCATCACTATTATTGACAAAGAGTTTCGTAATTAAACCTTATGAGTACGCTCGAACTATTTTTACTTGGTCTGTACGGAATGGGCACTGCCTTGTGTTCATTGTTTTCTGCCTCCTTAACTGGAATGACAAATATATTCCTCGATACTCTTGGGACTATACATCCACGCACGGCAAAACGATTGAAACGACTGAAAAGCAATCACCTTGAGGGTATGTCATCATTATTCATTTATGATGTGACCTTTGTCGTGCTTGGCTCTATGACAGCAATCTCTTGGTCGCAAGAATCGAATGGGACATGGACATCCCTGCTCCTTTCAACCGCTGTCTATTTGACGATTATTGTCATTATCAAAACCATGTTCTATTCCCTTGGCTTGCGTTATGCCGAGCGGCTTGCCGTGGCTGCCGGCAGAGTCATCGGCTTCACGGCTCTAAGCACAAAACCATTGAATATTGTGCTCACCCTCATCAAAAGTAAAATCATTCCTCCACCCGACGAAGAAAGCTCTCGTGAGGAATTCGACGCACTCGTGGATGAAGCACGCGACGAGGGTACGCTCGATGATGATGAATATCGCCTCTTGAAAAATATCATGAATATCAGCGAAGTTATGACCTCCGATGTCATGACCCCTCGAACTGTCGTCTTTGGATGCGATGCCGACACAACCATCGAAAAAGTTACTGCTATGCCCGAATTGCAAATGTTCTCACGTTTTCCGATTTGGGAAAACAATGACTCTGACAATATTATCGGCTATGCAATTACCCGCGATATTCTCAAAGCCGCTCTCGAAGGCAAACTCTCCATGAGACTACGTGATTTGGTCAGAGAAGTATATTTCATCCCCGAAAATGCCCCACTTGCCAAAGCGCTCGAACAATTCCTCAAACGCAGACAACATCTTTTTGTCGTGGTGGATGAATATGGAGGTGTGGAAGGGCTTATCACAATGGAAGATGTCATGGAAGCTATTCTCGGCACTGAGATTGTTGATGAAAATGACAGAATTATTGACTTACGTGAACTGGCAAAAAGCAGACGCGACAAACGTATTGCACAATTTCAATTCGCAGAAATCAAAATTGCCGAACAACAAACTGAAAATAATTTGTAACTATCACTTTATTTGGACAACATTATGTCTCATACACTTGCCAAACATATTCTTGCCGCTGAGGAATCACAAACTCTCGCCATCGCCAATCGTGCAAAAACAATGAAGTCTCAAGGGATTGATGTGGTCTCACTTTCTACCGGCGAACCCGACTTCCCAACACCCGATTGCGCCAAACAAGCCGCCAACGATGCCATAATCCACAATTTTACCCACTATACAGACTCCAACGGCATCAAAGAATTACGCGAAGCAGTCGCTGAAAAGTTCCGCAATGAAAATCAGATACTCTCAGCAAGTGCCGACACTGTTCTTATCACCTCCGGTGCAAAACAAGCATTGGTCAATACTCTCACAGCCATCTGCAATGAAGGCGATGAAGTCATCATCTTTGCACCATATTGGGTCAGCTACCCCGCAATGGTAACAATGACAGGCGCAAAACCCATTATCATTCAGACCTTACCCGAACATCAATTCAAACCCACCCCCGACCAATTACGCGCAGCTCTCACCCCACAAACAAAATGCGTCATTATCAATAGCCCCAATAATCCCACAGGCATGATGCTTACTCGTGACGAAATGGCAAACCTCATGGCTGTCCTCGAAAACCATGATTGCTATATTCTCAGCGATGAAATCTATGAAAAACTTACTCTCGGAGCCATCGAACATTGCAGCCCCGGGTCATTTCCGTCCATTGCCTCACGAGTATGCACTGTCAACGGTGTCTCCAAAGCATTTGCAATGACCGGATGGCGCATCGGATTTCTTCATGCTCCGCCCGAAGTATGGAAACAAGCATCAAAAGTGCAAGGACAAGTCACCTCCCACCCATCCTCCATAGCCCAAAAAGCAGCTCTCGGAGCAATGCTCGGCGCGCACAACGATGTACAAATCATGAAACAAGTCTTTTGCCAACGCAAAGAACTTATATGCCGATTGATGTCTGCAATTCCCTCCGTAAGTTTTGCAGAACCCCAAGGTGCATTTTATGTATGGGCTGATATATCACAATTACTCAACACAACAATACCAACTTCCGCAGCATTTTGCGAAACATTACTCGCTGAATATCATGTTGCCTTAGTTCCCGGCGAAGCATTCGGCGCACCCGGATATATACGACTATCCTTTGCCGCAAGCGATGAAGTCATCACAAAAGCCATTGAAAGACTTGCAGCTATGGTGCACAATATGCGCACATAATTCATCCTCTCCAATCAGAAGAAATAGCCCTCGAAAAAAATATAAAATTCTGAGCTATCATTGCAGTAATAACGTAGAAATGATATAATACTGCAATGTATAGGATTCCATTGCCCCTTCCCGAACTTCTCCCACAAAAAAGTAGAAAAAAAAAGGACGCATTTTTATAGTAACCATAATGAGAAATTAACCAACCCATCCGTCGGAGAATACTCATTAAGGTCAATGTTTTGCTCATGCTTCCCCATAAACTTGCATTGATCATAAGCTATATACTATTGATATTCTATGAACTATGTTCGATGATATGCAGACTATGTTTGATGATATGCAGACTATGTTTGATGATATGCAGACTATGTTTGATGATATGCAGACTATGTTTGATGATATGCAGACTATGCTTGATGATATGCAGACTATGTTTTATGGTGTATGGAACAAATTTCGGATGCATAGAAATGGGTTTTGAGGTCTATGAAACCTCTTTTTCATAATTTTTTGGAATTATCGAAGGGTTTTTAGGGTATTTTGACCATTTTGAAATCCATATAAACATATTTTGAGAATGTTTTTTGTATTAAATACTGTGTTTTAAGCTATACAAGTGCAGTCCGCCAAGCTTTTGAGGAAGTCCGCCATGCTTTTGAAGAGGTCTGTAATACTTTTGAGGAAGTCCGCCATGCTTTTGAAGTAGTCCGCCAAGCTTTTGAAGAGGTCTGTAAAGCTTTTGAGGGAGTCCGCCAAGCTTTTGAAGAGGTCTGTAAAGCTTTTGAGGGAGTCCGCCAAGCTTTTGAAGAGGTCTGTAATACTTTTGAGGAAGTCCGCCATGCTTTTGAAGAGGTCTGTAATACTTTTGAGGAAGTCTGTAAAGCTTTTGAGGGAGTCTGTAAAGCTTTTGAGGAAGTCTGTAAAGCTTTTGAGGAAGTCCGCCATGCTTTTGAAGAGGTCTGTAAAGCTTTTGAGGGAGTCCGTCATGCTTTTGAAGAGGTATATATACTATGAGTTTTGGTATATATACATTGAGAGGAGGTATATATATTGAATGAGATAATCAGATAATGAAAAGTATTGTTTTTCCATAGAAACGATATGATAATAGAATGAAATGAAGAGATTCAATGAGCATGATATTGTTATGGGATTGCATCAGATATGGTTAGTGAATAAAAAAAAATCCCTCATCGTTTGTGCGAAGAGGGATATTTGTTTTTTGTGGTTAGCGGTTTACTGTTCTTGGTTGTCGAATTGTTCGCGTGTGAGTATGGTAATAGGGTTTATGTTTTCGGCTTTGAGCAATGTGTTGATGTCTTTGACAGATACGAGGAGTATGTCATTGAGTTTTTTTCTGGTATTGATTAGCTCGACTTCAAGGTTACCAATGCGTTTTTGTTGTTCGTCGCTTGGTTTGCCTGCATATTGTGCAATTGTTCCGTAGATGCTTGCGAGTTTTTCTCGGAGCTTGTCTTCGGTGTCGGCGAAGAGTGTGCTTTTTTCAGCAATCATGGTTTTGTGGAGCGAGTCGAGTTGTTGTATTGCTTTTTGTGTTTTGTTTTTTGCTTGTGATGTTGGTTGAAGATTTTTGAGTGTTAATTTGAGTGAGTCGCGAGTTGCTGTTGTTTGTTCGGCGATGAAAGCGAGGTCATCAATCATTGTCCATAGTTTTTTCATTGCTTGGTTTTGTGCAATGCGGTCTTGTGGTTTATGGATAGATTTTTTGTCTTCGTTGATTGTGATATCGCCGATGTATTGCGTTCCGTTTTTGTTTATGCGCACTCCGTATGTGCCTGCGAGTACGGTGTATCCCCAGTTTCCACCTCCTGCGTTGGGAGATATTGCTACTCGTGGCGGTTTTGTTGTCATGTTCCATGAGAGCAGATTTATTCCTTTTCTTTTTCCGGCGGGTATTGTTGTGATAGTTTGATTTGTTTTTTTGTCAAATATTTCGACTGTCATGTCACCTATCATGTGTCTGCCTTTGAGGTAATAAGCGATGCGTGCAGCTTCGTTGGGGTTGGCTGCGATGAATTCGTCGGAGCCGTTGAATTCTTGGAATGATGTTGCGAATGACATTTCTGATGGTCTTGTTGGGAGGAAGACGAGTTCTTGTGTGAGTGCGTTGTTGTTGAGTGCTCTTAGTGGCGAGATGTCGTCAATGATGAATACTCCTCTTCCGTGTGTAGCGATGATGACATCGTGTTCGGTGGGGTGTATGACGATGTCTCGGACGGGCACTTTTGGTATTTCGTTTTTGAAGTTAGCCCATGTTTGTCCTGCGTCTATTGAGATGAATAGCCCGAGTTCAGTGCCGAGGAAGAGTAGATTTTTGTTGACGGGGTCTTGTCTTATGACGTGGGCGAATCCCCGTAGAGAATCGCTTGTGAGTTGTTTCCATGTTCGTCCGAAGTTTGTGGAAGTGAGGAGGTAAGTTTTGTGGTCTCCCATGGTGTGGTTGTCGAATGTTGCAAATATAGTTGCTTTGTCGAAGTGGCTTGGTTCGACGCATGAGACCCATGTGTTTTTTGGAAGTATGTTAGCGTAGGCGGCAGTGAGGTTTTCCCATGTTTTTCCGCCTGTTGTAGTGAGTTGTATATTACCGTCGTCTGTACCAGCCCATATTATTTTTTCGTCTAAGGGCGATTCGGCGATGGTGTAGATAGTGCAGTGGTTTTCTGCGCTGGTATTGTCTTTTGTTACTCCCCCGGATTCAATTGGGTTGTATTTGTTTGAGTCATTGGTAGTGAGATCGGGTGATATTCTTTCCCATGTGTCGCCGTGGTTGTATGAGCGATGTACGTATTGTGAACCGATGTATATGGTTTTTGGGTTCGTTGGTGATTGGGTGATTGGTGTGTTCCAGTTGAATCGGAGCTTTTTTTCACCTTTTTCTTCGAAGGGAGTAATTGGCTTAGTTTCGTTGGATGAAATGTGGCGACGAATAGCGCTACCTCCTTGTGATTCGAAGTAGAGTATGTCGGTGTTTGCTCTGTCACGAATGACTGCGAATCCGTCACCCCACCCTGTTGGTTGCCAGTTTTTGTTTTGTATTGCTCCTCCACCGGGTACTTTGTGTGGTGCCATCCATGATCCATTGTCTTGAAGTCCACCGAAGACATTGTATGGTTTTTCGAGGTCATGAGAAATACGGTAGAATTGCGCAAGAGGGAGGTTGCGGAATTGTGACCATGTAACTCCTCTGTCATATGTTCTATAGACACCGCCGTCTGTGCCGAGTAGGAGGTGTTGTGGGTTTTCGGGGTCAATCCAAAGTGCGTGGTGGTCTGCGTGCGCTCCTCCGCCATAGCTGAATCCATTGAATGTTTTGCCTCCGTCATCGGACATTCCGAGTTGGAATGAAGGTCGGTAAACGCGGTTTTCATTGTATGGATCAACGTAGAGGCATGAGAAGTAGAATGGTCTTGCTGTGACGCTGATTGCATTTGACATTTTTGTCCATGATTCTCCTCGGTTGTCGGAGCGGTAGAGTCCGCTTTCTTTAGATTCAATCATTGCATAGACGATGTTTGGTTTTGAAGGTGCTATTGTGATGATGATTCTACCGAGGTCGCCTGTGGGAATGTCTTTTGTGAGTTTGTTCCATGTTTTTCCTGCATCCGTGCTTTTGTAGAATCCGCTTCCGGGACCTCCTGAGTTGAAAGTCCATGCTTTTCTGCGGAATTGCCACATTGCTGCATAGCATATATTGGGGTTTTCGGGGTCAATGGCAATATCAGCGCATCCTGTTTTGTTGTCAATGTAAAGAACTTTTTCAAAAGTTTTTCCTCCGTCGGTAGTGCGATAGAGTCCACGATGTTCGCTGTCGCCCCATAGTGCGCCGAGTCCTGCGACTAATGCAATGTCGGGGTTTTTTGGGTTGAGAGCTATTTTGGCGATACGTTCCACATTTTCTAATCCGAGATGTTTCCAAGTTTCGCCGGCATCTGTTGTTTTATAGATTCCTCCGCCAATTGAGACACTGTTGCGCACATTGGATTCTCCTGTTCCGACCCATAATACTGAGTCTTGGTGCCGCGGGTCTAAAGCCATACATCCGATGGATTGGTATTTTTCTTTGTTGAATATTTCTTTGAAAGTAGTGCCATTATCTTTTGATTTGAATATACCTCCGGCAGCGGAACCGACATAAATGGTAAGTCTTTTTTCATTTTTTCCCTTTTCGGTATTGAGGTAGAGAGCTTCAATTGCTGTGACTCTTCCGCTGGATGTTGCGGGTCCTATTTCGCGAGCACGCATGGTGCCAAAGGTATATGGGGTGAGGACTTGCGCTATTGATTGTGCGGAGGAGGTTAATGCAATTGCAGAGAGTACTAAGGTAAAGTATAATTGTTTTTTCATGTTTATTTTTCCTTTATAAGATTATTGTTTTTTTGCGGGCATGGTGAAGAAAGCGTCTTCAACTTTGGTTGTAAAGTCATAGACTTCTATGTAATTTGCACCGTTTACTTCGCCGTTGGTTTTGGTTTCGATGGTGTAAGGTAATGTTAGTCCATTGACTGTTTTGTAATCGCTTGGGAACATATCAGATTCGACGAGTACGCCAGATTCGGTGTATTTGGTTGTTGTTTTCACTATAAGGTATGAGTCCGCATCGAGGAAGTATGTAATTGCTGTACCGTCTTTGCGGATTGCTTCAATTTTATAGACTTCAGACCCTTCTATTTCATCTTTGCCTTTATAATCGAGTTTTGTCCCGTCTTTGCCATTGGTAATTAAATCATTATGCACCATTTTAGCAATACGTTTCGCATCTTTAGCATTGTCTTCATTGAGGGGCTGCGGGTCTAATGAACCTGTCCATGGTTGTACAGTCCAGCCGCTTGTGCCATCGAATGCTTGAATATAGGTTAAGCCGGGCTGAAAGGCATAGTCTAATCGTGCTTTGTCGGGTAGTTTGATGGTGAAAGTCATGGGTCGTTTTTGCCCTCCGCCACCGCCTTGTGATTTTGCACGCACTATTACGGATTGAAAAGCGAGTAATTTTTCTGCCCCACCAATAGCTTTATGGTATTCGGTGAGGATAGATTGCAGGGTTTGTGAGTGGGTCAGCCCCGAACACACAGTAAAGGTAACAAGAAATATCAAAGCTCTTGTCATAGGGTTAATCCTTATAATATATAGAAGAAATGAAGTAATCTAAGCTGATTAGACAGTATAGGAAGATACTGCGCTTTATCGAGTCTGTTGATAATCAGCAGCTCAAAATGTGGACGAAAATACGAGCATTGAATGAGAAAGTGACAAGTGGGCTATGATTTAACAATTTTTAGTTTTTATTGAAATCACGTTTTGTTATACTTTTTATGAAAGCAGCAAAGGATATATCATTCGGGGAAATGTCAGTAGAATGAATTGCGGAGCCGGACGATGCGGGAATGGGATTGTCTGCGTGAACATGTGCAGGTTTTTCGGACACATCAGCAATAAGATTGATGGATTGTTCGGAGATGCCGAGTAAGAATTTTTTTTCACCATACTTTACCACAGCAACTTGACTTTTTGGAGAGACATTAACTCTTGAATCAATGGATAATGTTTGGAGCGAGGGGTCAATATGTACACTGCGATGATGTGCTTTTTTCTTCAGGATAAACAAAAGCAAGGATAAACCGCCCACGGCAGCCATCATGGTAATAAACGCTTTGAGTAAGGATGGATCAATCATAGTTTCATCATCGTAAGAGTTGAACAATTATCGTCTGATACCTTTTATACGTTCACCCGGCTCCACAAGGGATGTGATGCGAATACCAAAATGTTTATCAATGACTACTACTTCGCCTTCGGCAACTTTTTTGCCATTGACTAAGATGTCCACGGGTTCACTTACCAATTTATCGAACTCTATTACAGAGCCGCGACTAAGTTTGAGAATATCGCGAATAAGCATATTTGTGCTGCCAAGTTCTATAGAAACAGGCAATTGCAAATCATAGAGCATAGCAAGTCGCGCTTCTTCGTTTGTTAAATCACCACCGGCTCGCTTGTCCACATTACCAAATTCTTGAAATTGGGGAGTAAATGCAGTTGCCTCAAACGTTGGGGAAGGCTCGGATTCTACATTTCCGCTATTAATGAGTGCATCAATTTCTTCTTGTGTCACGACTTATTCTCCTTTTCTTTTGTACAGAGTGTCAATATCAACCAAATCATCTTGCTGAAGATTGCGCGTAATTTTTACGGATTTTTTACCGTCAACGGCACCCGGTCTTGCAGCTAATTTTCTTCTGCCTGCAATAATTACTTCAATTTCTTGATTAATTCTGGTATTAAGTTTAAGAATATCGCCAACTTTAAGTTCTAATAGTTCGCCTACGCCGATGCTTGCTTTTCCCAACAGTGCTTGAACAGGCAAATAAGTATGCGATAATTGTTGCCTCAAGATTTGCATATTCTCTTTTTGACGCTCATTGGTAAATTTAGCAGAGGTAGTTAATTGCTGTCGGTTGAGCTGGGTAAGGATATCTTCCAGAGCAAAAGTCGGGAAACATAAATTCATCAAATATTGGTTCATACCAACATTGACATCAAACGAGACAACCACGACAATTTCGGACGAAGGGGCGATTTGAACGAAATCTGCCTCAGTTTCGAGTCGAGAGTAACGGAAAGAAAGTTCTGCAATAGAGCGCCATGCAGATGTTAAATCAGCAAAAGCATGTTCTATCATACCACGAATCACAGCTTGCTCAATCGGTGTTATTGATCGGGCTTTGCGGACTGTTTCGGATGAACCGCCCAGTAAACGCTCCACTAAAGTGAGGGCTAATTGCGGACTGATTTCCATAATGCCATTACCATCCGCTCCGGCAATGTCGAATACATAAATACAACTTGGATTAGAAACCGATAATATAAATTCAGAATAAAAAAGCTGGTCAATGGAAGTTACATTTATTGAAACCACTGTTTGCAGTTTCGATACCAAATAATACCCGAATGCCTCGGCAAAATTTTCATGAACATTTTGCAACATTCTGACTTGATTTTTTGAAATCCGATTTGGTCTGCGGAAATCATAAATCGAAGCATCTTTATTGCGCAAAGAACTTGTATTACCGACGAAACTGTCATTGCCCGCCGAACTTATAACGGACAATAAGCTATCAATCTCATTTTGTGATAATACATCAGCCATAATTATTTGAAAATATTATTGAATAATAAATTTTGAGATATAAATATTACTCACTTTTGTACCAATGATATACGGTCTTATCTCTTTCTTGATTATCTTTGGCAAAGAATCGCGTAAAGCAACCCTTTGATAATCTTCTATAGTGTATTTTTGTAATACTTTTAAAACCCCGTGACGGATAGGAATCATTAAGTCTTTCTCTACCTTCCCCTTTGCCTCTTCCGAATTTACTTCAATGCCTAAGTTTACCACAACATACCTGTCTGAGCCGTTAGGATTAACGATAAAATCTTCTGTGGGTATAACAAACCTTGGCAAAGGATTCCCATCTTCATCTAAGGGACCAATTTCTTCCTCTTCTTCTTCAGCAGCGAGGTCGCTATGGCTTTTAGCTTCTTTTTTAGGTTTGTCTGATTTTTCATCTTCATGTGAACCACCAAAGAACTTAACGCCTAAAAAGATACCTGCGCCAAAGACAACCGCTACCAATAAGCCAGCAACTGCTGCCATGAGAACAGTTTTCATGCCCCCACCGCCTTCTTTTTTAGGTTTCGCGGGTTTTTCTTCTACTTCATCTGCATCATCTGCCATGAGAATTTTCCTTATTATCCTTATTACACATGTTTATTGCTGAATAGACTAAAACCCTGTTGAGGGTTTTAGCTTGATTATTGTGCCAAAAACACTATATCATCGGAATTTTGACGACAAATCAATGTATCGTTATTAATTAAGACACTTAGGAATAAGAATGCCATAAGTGAGTAATGCAAGAAAAAGCTATACAATCTGAGATATTTGTTGAATATCGTTGTAGTGGTTAATAAAAACCACTTTATGATTGTGTGATTGCTTTTCTTCCAATACTGTAATATTCCAATCCGGTTTTTGCTATATCATCAGGATCAAACAAATTTCTGCCATCAAAGATAATCGGCATTGTCAGCGATTTCTTCAGTACTTCAAAGTCAGGACTGCGAAATTCATTCCATTCAGTAGCAATTATAAGCGCATCAGCCCCTTTTAAGCAGTCAGTTGAATCATTAGCATAGCGAATACGGTCACCGAACACATGTTTGGTGTTTTCCATAGCTTCGGGGTCATAAGCAGTAACAGCAGCACCAGCAGAAAGCAACCGTTCAATCAAACGAAAAGCCGGTGCTTCGCGAGTATCATCGGTATTTGGTTTGAAAGCAAGTCCCCACAAGGCAAATCGCTTCCCTTCAAGTGAATCAAAACGTGTAAGAATTTTAGTAAAAAATCGTTCAGACTGGTGATAGTTTGCTTCTTCCGCTGCTTTGACTAAACCAAGAGTTGCGCCCGCAGCATCTGTTGAGTGAATAAGAGCTTTGACATCTTTCGGAAAACAACTGCCTCCATAGCCAAGACCTGCAAAAAGAAAACGTTTACCTATACGCGAATCAGAACCTATACCCATACGAATTTGTTCTATATCCGCACCGACCTTTTCACAATAATGAGAAAGCTCATTCATAAATGATATGCGCATTGCTAAATAACAATTTGCGGCATACTTAGTGATTTCCGCACTCTTTTCATCCATAAAAAAGATAGGATTGCCACTTCGTACAAAAGGCTCATATAAATCACGCATTATGTCAATCGCTCGTTCATCGGATGCACCAACAACAATTCTATCAGGTTTCATAAAGTCTTCGACAGCAAAACCTTCACGTAAAAATTCAGGATTGCTTACTACAGCTATTGGATAATCAGGTGCCGTTTCGCGTACAATTGAAGTGACCTTCTCCGCTGTTTGAACCGGTACAGTGCTTTTATTTACAAAAACCTTGAAATCTTTAATATCCTTTTCTTTAATAATTCGGGCAGCATCCCTTGCTACGCCCAGCACATATTGTAAATCTGCAGAGCCATCTTCATCCGGTGGCGTTGGCAAACACAGAAATAATACTGACGAAGCCACGACAGCTTCTTCCAGATTTGTTGTGAACGTTAAACGTCCATTTTTTATATTTCGTTCGAGTATATGATCTAAACCCGGCTCAAAAATCGGCATTTTACCTTGACGTAATTCTTGAACCTTACGCTCATCAATATCAACACAAATTACACGATTACCACTTTCTGCAAAACATGTTCCCGTTACAAGTCCTACATATCCGGTTCCGACTATTCCTAAAGTTCGTGGCATTATTTATTATCCCGATAATTAATTATTACAAATACAAACTTGAAAAAAATACTTAATGTTCTAACAAACGCACAATTACCAAAAGTAAAATGATAAGTGCAGCCAATGTTAAAGCAAATTTTATGAGACGGCGAAGTATTGCAAATACAATTCCAATAATAAACACAGCAATAATTGCTATGGCAAAAGTGGGCATGCCGGTTACGATACTAAGATATTCCATATTTTTTATTTACTTGATTAATTTGCACGAAATGAAAATGTGATTATTCCTTCCATTTCACGTTCATCGTTAATTTTATTGAATTTCCACATTTTCAGTGCTTTCGTGACCTCATATTCTAATTGGGGATCTCCTTTGGTCACAAAATTCATTTGCCCGACCGTACCTTCCGGGGTGACACGAAATCTTACCCTGATTTGTGTTGCTGTTGCACCTGCAGGATAGGTTGGTAAACGCTTATATAAGACACTTCGATTGCCGCCGCCACCCCATTGCAATCCCCAACCTTCGCCACTACCGGTACCATCACTGGTTTGACCTAAACCTGTTCCTGTCAATAATCCTTCTTTACCGGCACCAATATCTTTAACACCTGATTGTGCATTAGGAGTTTGGGCAACACCCCCTAAGTCTTTAACAGGCTTAATATTCGTACTGGAAGCAATATCGGTAGAAGTAGATTTAACCTTTGTTTTCACACTGGAAGAAGCATCCTCTATATCGAGTGATGGTTTCTGACCTTGCTTTTTTATGCCCGATTTTGTTAAATTACCCCCACTGTTTCCGGTACCATCGCCGTTACCCCATCGTAGTTCCATAAGAGGAATACTACGAATTTCTGTTCGTTCATGGAGCACAGGAGGTGAACATTGCGTCAATGACATAAGATAAAGCAAACAAGTAACAGCAATGAGCGCAACCCCAAAGCCCCTTGCAGTAAATCTCTCCCAAGGAATCTGCAAAGTTATACCTGTTGGTACTATTTCTTCACGTTTGTGTATCATATTATCGCACCCTGTCTATCCAACATTGATCATATCCAATCGAGCGGATTGCTTTCTCTGCTTCATCGCGTGTTGCAAAATTGCCGAAGCGTACTCGATACCATGTTTTATCACGTATGAGTTGCGTTGTAATCACAGCGGAATTAACCGAAGTAGTTCGTAATTTTTGTAACCATCGTTCGGCTTCGCTTTTTGATGGTGTAGCATAAACTTGAACAGTATAAACTTGTTTCATTTCTTTTGATGTAGAAGTAATCTGTACTTCTTTCTTCTCCGGTTGTTTGTCGAATTCTTTTATACGTTCTTTAGTATTCTTTATTTCAGAATGGTCTTGACGATTGTGATTTGGTGATTCCTTATTGACGTTGTTAGTCCGTTTTTCCATAGGCAACTTCTTTACCTTTTGCTCCGCTATTGCATGTTTTGGTGCTGTATGTTCAGGAGCTTTAGACTCAATAACCTTTTTCACGTGTTGATTAGAGTGAACGGTTTGGTGAGATTCCGGTGAATGTGTACTTTCAATGTCTTTATGATTTTGTGTATGAGGCTGCGCATGATTTGTTTGTTTCTCAGCGTTATGATGTGCATCTCCTGATATTTCATTGAGAAGTGAGTCAGGAATTGCAGTAATTGCTTTATCATCAATGTGCTTATTCGCATCAGTATGTTCAGTCTTATGTTCTTTTTTTTCAGCTATATGACTATCATGTGCCAAAGCATTGTGGGATGTAGAATCTACAGGCTTTTCTGAAAACATTGAACCTACATACGGTGTCAGTATATATGCTGCCACTCCCAATACACTCACACCCGCGAGTGAAGCAGCGATAAGCAATGCTTTTTTGTTGAATGACGGTAAAACAAATCTCTTTTTCTTTTCTTGATTTTCAGTCACTAATGGTGGAGCTTCATTACCAATTGGCTCCTCTGATGACATCGCCTGAGCCATTGAAGCATAACCGCCATACCCTCCAAATCCTTCCGAATCAGGCAGCGATTCATCAGATTGTTTCTGCGGCTCGGGTTCATCCCATATAAATGTTGAAGGATGTTCAGCCTTAATATCAGCTAAATCAATGACTTCTGTATGAGGGTCACTATCTATTTCAACAAAATCCTGTGATTCAACAATGGGCTGTGCTTCTTCTGATATTTGACTTTTTTTATTGCTTAATTCTTGCTGAAGTGAGCGAATAAAATCATCATCTATGGCAATCTCTTCAATGGAATCTTGCCCTTCACTATGCGCCATCAAGGGCATATTGGAATGCTCCATTTCAGGTATTGCGGTCATTTCCATCGCAGGGATTTCAATTTTTTCCATTACCGGTTCTTGCGCTTTAGGAGGCATAACAACAAATCCTTCAGCATTTCCGGGATAGGAAGTTAATTGTTCCAATGCAAATGTTTCAGTATTATCGGTATCGAACCCACCGAAATCATCGCTAAGAATTTGCTTATCTATCATTGCAATAACCCAAATCGTTAATGAAAAGTAACACCAAAACTACGTTAAAAGTTCCAGAGAACACCGGCAGCAAAAAATATACCGCGTTCTTTGTAACCTTCCCACACGAAGATATTAGAATTTGTCATATTATCTATGCGTACATAGCACTGCATCGCATTAGTCAACGAATATGTAGCACGCAACGACACATCTACATAACCCTCAAGTTGAGGCATCGAAGTATTACCTGTGGAGCGAACCCCAATATATGTTGTTGATAACTGAGATGAAAATTTATCAGTCCATGTTCTATCCCAGCGGATAGATCCTTGAAAAGGAGCTATATATGGCAAAGTATTAATATCATTGCCGGTAATCGAGCGAACTTGCACATTACCAGTTAATTGATTATGTTCATCTATGGAATATACTATTTCCGTATTAGTTTGCAAAGCCATAACTTCTGAATAGCGAACAGAAAACGTTCCATTATTTTCATTTGACCATAATGCGAAATTACCAATAGAACCCAAAGACCCTTCCATCATGAATGATAATTTTTCTAAAGGATGATACCAAAATCGTGCTCCAGTAATGATATTTTCACGTGGAAATTCTACAACAGTTTTACCACTAATGTACGGATTGATTCGCATTAAATCCATAAAGCTGTTTTCAAGTAGTCCTGACCTCATAAAGCCACTCAAAGTAATATTGGGGTGCAAAGAAAAATCAGCGTTGGCACGTAATGCAAAAGCTGCGAATGTAGCTCCATCTGCATTCGTGTATGATTGTAAACCACCGGTAGCTTTTATAAGAAACTGCTCTTGTATATACTCTGCACTGCCTAAAAGATCTATCAATTGCAAACCACTTCCCCTCAGGGTGTGAAAACGTAAATTAGCATCTGCTCCAACAGTAATATCACCTATTTTTTTTGTTGCACCTATGAAACCATGCAGTAAATTATTCACTGCATCTTCATTCTGTTGAGCTAAAGAAGATGCTCCCCAATCCCCTCCAATTTTGTATGTATATCCACTGTATGCTCCGTTTGTTTGCACACCAATTATAAAATGTGATCGTGTTCTTTCAATTGGGTTTTGTAATGCAAATAACTCATGAGAAAAACGATCAAAGCGCATAAATGTGTGCGTTTTACTACCTCCAAAAAATATGAATTTCTCAGGTGCAATATATTCTGCATCAAGAGCCAGACGTGCATTAAAGTAGTCGGCATTGGCAAGATGTCCATTACTTGCTTCAATACCACCATTTGCTTCCAAACGATACCCACCCAAAGAGAAACCATAACCGGCATCAATAAGGGGCGAAATAAATTGACCCAATTCTCCTTTGACAAAACCGGTTGCAATTGGTCGTGCTAATGAATTTGTCGGTAAATTGACAGCAGGTAAACGTATAGCTGTATGTTTTTCCAAAGAATTTAATGAATCAAGACGCTCTTGAGTCAAATGGGGTGTTTTTCTTGGTATTTGTTTTGAACCACCGGGAATTTCTACGGCTTCAGTACCTTGAATAACAATTGTTGCCAATTCTACGGGATCATCCTTAGTCTGAGTATTCTTTTGTTGAGCAAATAAAAGCGAGCCACTACAAATATGACAAGCAAACCCTATACTCAAAACAAAAATTATATTATTCACTGATGCCTCCTTTTTCTTGCTTATTGGTACTGTCCTTTTGAGGTAGGTTTATCGGTGGCGGATAATTCCCCTTTTTTAAACGACGTAAACGCGCAGCAGCCGTTTTGCCGTAATCATCATCCTTACGAAGTTCTTGTAAAGTAGCATATACATCTTTAGCTGCATCAATTTGCGATAAATATTCATAACATTCTCCAAGCCCAAGCATAGATAAAGTAAACCAATCTTCAATACTCGAAAATTTATCACGTGCAACAATAAATGCCGCTAATGCTTCAGTATGTTTACGCTCACGTAAATATAATTCACCTATTCTGTATTGCGATTCTGCTGCTATATAAGGATTTTCTTCTCTTAATGCCAATTGTGAAAAATACACACGAGCGCTGTCAAATTTTCCTCTTATGCGCCAATACATTGCAACTCTATATGCGCTTTGATCGCCAAATTCTGTGGCTGCAAATTTTGAAGCCACTTTTCTGAAACCACGTAATGCCGCGGCTGTGTCGCCACGTGTATAAGCAATAGAACTTTTTTCAAAAACCGCTTGAGCAGCACTGATAGAATCTGGATATAGTTTTTCAACCACACTAAAAAGTGAATCTGCCTTTGTTGCTTCATTCAATCGTAATCGCATAAGCCCCAATTCCAAAATACCTAAATGAGCAAAAGTATTTTTCGGATATTTTTTTACCAAATTATCCATTGATTGCTCTGCCTTCATCGTATTTCCGGAATTAATATAACTTTTTCCAAGATAAAATAATGCCTCAGCTGCATTTTCTGCATTCGGATATGTTTTTAAATAATTCTCATATTCGTTAACAGCATCAGAAAAACGTTTTCCGGAATAAAATTTATACCCACGCAGACGCGTAATTTCCTCAGATGATCCCGATAATGGATTTTTCTGAATAAAAGCAGCAGTTACTGAATCAGCTACATCACTTTTCCCCATACTTTCATAGCAATATTGAATACCTATAACAGCATTACCTGCATAAGAACTTGTCGGGAATTGATCTACTACTTTTTTATATTCCAGAATAGCCGTCGCATAATTTCCTTGATTATAATAACAATCACCGATATGATATTGGGCACGCGGCAACAAAATACTTTGAGGATATGCCTCTATAAATTTTTGAAAATCATTTATTGCCACATCATATTGTTGCATTTGAAAACGAATTAATCCAACAGAAAATAATGCATAATCAGCTTTATCCGAGCGAGGATATTTTTTGACATAATTGCGAAATACTTCAATTGCTTTATCTGTTTGACCCGAACGGCGCAGTGCATGACCGAATTGATATGCTGCATAACGTCCCTCCGGACCATTAGGAGCACGCTTTGAAGCATCTTCATACGCTTGAGCTGCTGCTGCAAATTGTCTTTGGACATAATGTCCATCCCCCTTGCGGGCAAGTGCTTCTGCACCAAACTCAGTTTTCGGAAACTCTTTTACTAATTGTCCAAACCATTTGCCACTTGCGTCAAAACGTTGTTGTCGGAAATGAGTCCACCCCAAACCATACAGTGATTCCTCACGACGATTACTTTTCGGATAATTATCAATAAGATCACGATAGGAAATATCAGCATTAGAAAACATATCGCTTTTATAAAAACATTCACCAAGCCAGAACAGTGCTTCATCTTGTCGTGAATCAGAATTATGGTCAGCACGAAAAGCCATAAGTGAAGAAATAGCATCTTTATGTTTACCCGATTGCGCCAAAGCTATGCCTTCTTTTAAGCGTGCTTCTGCAAGAACAATATTCTTTAAAGGCATTAACTCAAGCGTACTGTTTTTTGCTAAAAATTCAGCAGAAGAAAATGCTTGAGCCGCTTTTGCATATAATCGTTCTTCCAAGTAAGCATTACCAAGAAGCAGTTGAATACGAGCGGAAATAAATCCATCAGAACTTTCTCTTTCACCGCGTTCTAATGCGCGACGAGCTTCGGTGTATTTACCATCTTCATAATACATTTGTCCCAACTCCATAAGAGATTGGGCTAAGTAAGGATACCCTGATTGAACAGACAATGTTGATAATTCACGATACGCTTCTTCACGTTTATTATTTTTCTTCCAAGCAATTGTTCTATACAGCTGGGCAGCAGAACGTACCGGTGAAACAATATCCGAGACGCTGTCAATAACCATAGTAAACAATTCAATCGCTTTATCATAGTTTTGGCGATGAAGATATGCCCAGCCGGCACCGAGTCTTGCTTGATGCACTACCGGGGAGTGCGGATAATCTTGCAAGAATTGATTGTAGGATAGCAAAGCATCATCATACCGTTCCAATAAATTGTATGCTTCACCTCGCAGAAATACTATTTCCTCACCAGCATTGTCAGCGTTGGTCTGTATTTCATAGCCAGAAAGTTCACGAGACTCTTCATTAATACTATTTTTCCTTGCAGATTCCGCACTTTCAAGTACAACCAAAGCCAATGTGCTTTGACGACGCTTCAATCTGTTTTGGGCTTCACGCACAGAAGCAGCAACGACATTATTGCGTAAGGAATAGTCAGTACGATACTTTGAGAATAGTGCGAGCGCATTGACAGGTTCATTGCTATTTTCTTGGAGAAGCCCATCATAGAACAAAGCATCATCTGCAATAGCATTCTTGGGATATTGGGTATAACATTCTTTATAGGACACAGAAGCAGAATCGTATAAACCCAATTTAGCTTGCGCTACACCGCGCCAAAAGGTACTCACAGCAGCAATGTGAAGATACAGGGAATCGTTTCTGACACGGAACTGTTGCACACCTGCGTCAATGCTTTGTGTTAAACGCTCAGCAGCATTATTCATTTTTTGTTGTTCAAATGCAATAAATCCTCTCAAAGCATGCGCTTGTGGTACTAATGGAGAAAGAGGACGCTCAGCCAAAAAACGGAGTAAGATTTCATCTGCAGAGCCAAAATTCTTAGAAGTAGTGCTTTGCACTGCCAACAATAGTTGTGCTTTATCATAAGCCGGAAAATAATCATAATCACGCAAAGTTTCTTCAAGCAGTAATCTACTGCGTGTTAGTAACCCTTTCTCATACACCAATCGGCTGTCCTGCGTCAATGATGATCCGTAGAAATATCGCGTTTCTGTAATTTGTCCAAATACAGATGTTACGCCTATTACTATGGCAAATGCGACAATAGCAAAGAGGCGCACATTCTTAGATTGAATTGTCATGTGCTGAGTAATGAATTAGTGCTGCATACTATAAAATTACGAAATTCACGGGCTTTAACACCTAATTTTTAACGTTCAATTATAATAAACATTACTTTTAGTCACTTCAGCATCTCATAAAGTACGCAACATTTCATACCAAATGTCGTCACTGAAGTCCATTGTTATTGGTTTAATAGATTTGTTCTTTTATCTTTATGTTACGTTTCTTTTCTATCGTCTTTTTGATATGTTGCACATTCATGACATATACCGGAAAGTCACAATTTATGTTCTCTGTTCAAACCGGTCTTTCTACTCCGAGTGATTATGTCAACGATGTGTATAATACCAATCTAATCACAACGCCCGATGTAAGCGGACAACTCTATCGTGATGCAACTCGCTTGGGTTATAATTTCGGTGCGAGACTAAGCATAAATTTAGAAGGAAATCTTTACTCGTATGTGTCAGCAGGAATCCATAGATTTCCGCAAACAGATATACGCATACTCAAACCAAACACAGACACTCTTTTAGCAACAATCTCGACTGTTCAGAATGTTATCCCGATTGAAGCCGGTTGTTCTCTCTATCTACTTAAAAAATCACTAGGACTCTATATACTTGGCGGTTTAACATATAACTACATTACCAATACAACAGAGATAAAATTACCTAACAATACTCCGCAATTTCCGGTTGAAAAAGACCCTACTAATAACCGTGTTGGATTTAGCGGTGGTGCCGGTATTGATATTGATGCGGGCATTCTTGCAGCAGGGCTTGAAGTTCGTTACAATCTCATCAATTTTATCGGTAGAGCAACAGAGGAACAAAATAAATCCTTCATCACTTTCAATTTGATTGCAACCTTCGGAGGAAGAAGCTCAAAGTAAATTGATTAACTCTATGTTTTTCAAAAAATTAAGAAATTACTTTAACAATCATATTTGATGCGTCTGCAATAAATCAATCACGTAGTGTATGGTTATTCCAACAACTTAGCATATTTTTGCAGACTTTTTCGATAAACAAACTCCACTAAAGAGGATTATAATGGCTAAAAAGGGTGCAAGACTCATCATAACGTTAGAATGTACGGAAGCAAAAGCTGAAGGCAAACCTGCATCGCGTTATACGACAATGAAAAACAAACAGAATCATCCCGAGCGTTTGGAAATGAAGAAATACAATCCGTTTCTACGCCGTCATACAGTACATCGCGAAACACGTTAAGCAAGAGAATTTCGTCAAAAAAGCGTTCACAAACACCTGTGGACGCTTTTTTTTTGTTTATCAGCGAACTTTACCATAGAATTTTGGTAGTTGATTGTAATCTATATTATATCGGTAAACAAGACTCATATATTGTTATAAGGGAACAATGAAAAATTATGTAAGAATGTCCATCGGAGCATTGCTCATTCTGTGTAGTGTTATAGCTATATCTTCTTATACACAAACGGTTAATGCTCATGCAAATAATGCCAATGATGCAGAACAATTAATTGCGGTTTTAAAAAAGAAGCTATCCACTATAAAAGACTTTCGAGTGGATCTCGGCATAACAATTGAACTTGAATATCTCAATATTCCCGATACAAAAGCTCAATACTATTACAAAGCACCCAACAAGTCACGCATTGTTTCTGAAGGTTTCGGACTATTGCCTAAACAAGGCATAGGTTTACCGACAAATGATATTATCAATGTTGCCCACACTGCAATTATTAGTGGCTATGAAGATTATGAAGGTAAAAAACTGACAAAAGTTAAGATTATCCCTACAGATGAATCATCCGATATTATTCTTTCCACATTATGGATTGAGGAAAAGTCTCTATTGATTTACAAGGTTACCACAAGCACACGCAAAGGAACTTTAGATATGGTATTCAGCTATGCTTCCCCCGAACAAAAGTATGGCTTACCGCGTTCCACAACTGTGCAATTCGTTTTACCGCAATTCGCTTTACCCAAGTCCTTAACGGGCGATTTACAAAAAAACAATCGTGTTCAAAAAGATATGAAAAAAGAAGTAAAAGGTAAAGCAATTGTAACATACTCAAATTATTCTATTAACAAAGGGTTACGCGACGAAGTTTTCAATGAAAAGAATAATAAATGATTTCTGATTCACGTATCATGCACCGACACTCCATCATACTTTCGATTGCTGTCATCTCCATACTGTGGTTGAGTTCATGCTCTACCGATTCACATCAATCATCAACAAAATTCACAATACCGCACAGAGATACAGTGCAATTTACCCCCAAAATATTCACTGTGTCTTTACCTTCTTGTCAAGATGACAGTAACAACTGTGCTTCTGTGTCAATTCGGTGGTTTGAAGCGCAGAAACCGGATTTATATATCCATACAAATCTATCCTATAAGCGCTTAGTGCCATTCATCAATTCTGCTGTCCATAAAGCAATACTTGAAAATTTGCGATGGGATATAACGAACTTTCAAGACAATGATACCGCTTCTATGGAATCTTTGGCGAAAGCATTCCTCAATGATTATCTGCGCGACAGATTGGAAGCCAATAATGCAGACCCGATTACATGGAACTGCTCCATTGAAGTAAGTGTTGAACATAATACACAATATTTCATTACGTTACGCTCATCATCGTATATTTATACAGGCGGTGCCCATCCATTGCAGACAACAAACTACTATGTCATTGCCACACATAATCCGCGCTTTCTTACATTGCATGATATAGTGAAAGACACAGCCGATGTCAGAACTCTTGCCGAGATGGAATTACGTCGCATGTATGATATTCCTCTCTATCACGATTTGAGAAATCACGGTTTTATGCTTGCATCAAATGTTTTACCTTTATCCTCGAATTTTGCTTTCACACGCTATGGACTTACCTTAGTCTATAACCCCTATGACATATCCCCTTATTCAATGGGAATGCACACCATACAATTACCCTATAATGCTCTTACAGGATATTTACGAAAAGATATTGTTAAATCAGTTCAATGATATAATGTGAACTTCATAGAAAGTATTTCTTTCTCCGACGAGTAATTACCTATTTTTGCAAATAAACTTTTATCATAGTAAGGAAAAACGATAATGCTGACATATCAGAATGCCGGAGTTAATGTTGCAGCCGGTGAAGAAACAGTTGATAGAATTAAACCTCTTGTTCGCTCGACCTTTACCCCCGGTGTCATGACCGATATTGGTCTTTTCGGAGCTTGTTTTGATGCGCGTTTCCCGGGATATGATCACCCAATTTTAGTATCAAGCACAGATGGTGTGGGAACAAAGCTTAAACTGGCTTTTATGAGCCATACCCATAATACTGTTGGTCATTGTCTGGTGAATCACTGTGTTAATGATATTCTTGCATGTGGTGCAAAACCATTGTATTTCCTTGATTATTTTGCGACAGGAGTTCTCAATCCCGATGTTGCAGAAAAAGTAATCACCGGCTTGGTCAACGGTTGCCTTGAAAACTCATGTTCGCTCATTGGTGGAGAAACAGCAGAAATGCCATCCATGTACCAAGAAGGAGAATATGATATTGCAGGAACAATTGTCGGGGTTGTGGACAAAAAAAATATTCTTAATGGTTCACGTGTACAAATAGGTGATGTACTTATCGGTTTGCCCTCGTCCGGCTTGCACACAAATGGCTATTCTTTGGCAAGGGCTGCCCTTTTCCCCAAATACTCTCACGATATGTACAGCGATGAATTAGGAATGACCTTGGGGGAAGCATTATTGGCAATTCACCGCTCATACCTCACACAATGCTTGCCACTTATTGAAAATCACACAGCCCATGCACTTTCACATATCACCGGCGGAGGCATCATCGGTAATACAAAACGTGTGCTCCGTGAAGGTATGGGACTCAATATTGATTGGAATGCGTGGACTCCCCCCCCTATCTTCTCAATGATTCAACAAGCAGGGGATGTGCCTGTTGATTCTATGCGTGAAGCATTCAACTTGGGAATCGGGATGATTATCGTCTGTGATAAAAATGATGCGGACACTGTTCTTCATACTTTACACCATGAAAATCCGATTGTCATGGGTGAAATTATAGCTCAATGATACACATGAAAATACTTAGCAATTTACTCCGTACAGTAGTTCCCCGCAGTGTTTACGGGAATGCGGATATAGTTGTTATGTCCATTGAACATGATTCTCGTAAATGTGGTGCCGATTCTCTTTTTATCGCCATTAAAGGCACAACAACCGACGGACATAATTTCATTCATACAGCAATACAGAATGGAGCAAAGGCAATTATATGTGAATATTTGCCTGATATACTTCATGACGATGTGGTGTATGTTACCGTGGATAACTCCCGGCAATATGCAGCGGATATTGCCCATGAATTTTATGATTATCCAGCAAATAGATTAAAAATAATTGGTGTGACCGGCACTAATGGCAAAACCTCCGTCACTTTTATTCTACGAAATTTACTTGAGGCAAGCGGCTATAAATGCGGCATCATAGGCACAACAGGTAATTATATTGGCAATCATTATCTACCAACATCATACACAACTCCGGAAGCTCCCGAATTAGTACAATTACTTCATCAAATGGTGTCGGAAGGAATTGATTATGTATGTATGGAAGTCAGTTCACATGCTCTTGTGATGCAGAGAGTAAGAGGAGTTTATTTTACGGCGGCACTGTTTACGAATCTCACACATGATCACCTTGATTTTCATGGAAGTATGCAAGAATATGCAAAAGCGAAGAAGATTTTGTTTGACATGCTTTCGGCTGATGCAATTGCAGTAGTGAACTCCGATAGTGAGTACGCCAAGGTTATGATTAAAGACACAAAGGCAAAGACATTTTTCGTTGGGATGGAACATAATTGTGATACGCATATTCATTCCGTTTATACCGCATTATCAGGTTCTGATTTTTCATTGACTTTTGGCGCAAAACATCGTAAACGTGTAGATGCAGCTTTTTCTATGCCGCTTGTCGGTTTTTTTAATATTGAGAACGCTGCACTGTGTATTGCTCTGGCTTTTGAATTAGGCATAGAGTGTCAGTATATCCAAGAAATTGCTCCAACCTTGCGCGGTGCACCGGGGCGTATGGAATCGCTTGCCATACCATCAGGTGCCATTGCAATTATTGATTATGCACATACACCAGATGCATTAGAAAAAGTGTTACATTCATGCCGTCATATTTTACAAACGCTAACAAAAAACACGGGAAAGATAATAACGGTCTTTGGTTGCGGTGGCGATCGGGATAAAGAAAAAAGACCTCTTATGGGCAATATTGCATCACAATTATCCGATTATGTGATTATAACAAACGATAATCCGAGAACGGAATTGCCGGAAACCATTGCCGATGATATTTTGAAAGGCTTTACAAGAATGTTGCCTACAGAAATTATTATTGATCGCAAACGTGCCGTGTACTTTGCTTTATCTGTGGCATCTTATGGCGACATTATTCTGATTGCCGGTAAAGGACATGAAAGTACACAAATTATCGGTACAATCCATTATCACAGTAATGATAGCGAAATTGTAAAAGAATATATACTCAATTCATCGTTATCTTCGCCGCAATCTACAATTATTCAAAGGAACTCATAATAATGTCAACAATAAAAAAATTAGAAAAGGCGGCGATAATTATGGCGGGCGGCTCCGGTGCTCGTTTGTGGCCCCGCAGCGGTGAAAAAATGCCTAAACAATTCATACATCTTTTGGGCGATGGCACTATGATTCAAAATTCTGTCATGCGGTTGTTGCCTTATTTTGCACCGGAAGAAATATTCATCACAACTTTGCCACATTACATACAGTTTTTGAAGGACCAATTACCGCTGATTCCGATTGAAAATATCATTACCGAACCGTTTGGGAGAAATACGGCACCGTGTATAGCATTAGCAGCTACCATCATCGCACAAAGAACCGAACCCGATGCGATTATCACCGTCTTGCCATCAGACCACATTATCAGCAATGTAAGAGAATTTCATCAAACAATAGAAATAATGGGTAACTGTGCATCAGACACACCCGCCATCGTCGTATTGGGGATGGAAGCTCAACGCGCCGAAACACATTATGGCTATATGCAATGGACTGATGACCAAGGCAGCATAAGCAATGATCATTATTGGCGAGGAATACGCAAAGTCACAACCTTTGCAGAAAAACCGGATGCTCAAACCGCTCAAAATTTTTGCGATGATGGTAATTTTCTTTGGAACACCGGTATCTTTTCCGCTACACTTTCCACTCTTCTCGAATCATTAAATCTACATTTACCTGAACACATGCCCCTGTTTCGGATTATCGAACCGCATTGGGGCAAATCCTCATATATGCCCACATTAGAGTTTATCTATCGGCAAATGCGCCCCGTTTCTATTGACCACAGTGTTATGGAACATGCGCAAAACATTCTCACCATCACAGGAACTTTCATGTGGAGCGATATCGGCTCTTGGGACGAATACTACCGCCTCTCAATGAAAGATGCAAAACAAAATGTTATGGAAGGTGATGTCATTGCCATTGACTCAACGCGTTGTCTGGTTAATGCATCTCAAAAACTCATAGCATTAGTTGATGTCCAAGATATCGCTGTTGTGGATTCCGGCGAAGCATTGCTTATTTGCAAACGCGGTTCAACCAACAGAGTTAAGGAATTGGTAGATTATTTGCGGAGGAAGCAGATAACGAAGTATTTGTAAAACAGTTAATGCATCTTATGTATAAACTCATGCAATTTTTCTTTACTGCAACAATATTCATAATTCTCTGTTCTGTAAAAAGTTATGGATGTGTTTTTCTTACTGATACCGAAGAGGAAGATACACTTACCTTTTACCCGCGTATTCTTTCAATGAGCGACAGTTCCTCTTCCGAGTACGCACAAAATCCACTAACAGACACAGTAACATTTTTCAGTGTTGTCAATGAACAAATAAATAAATCTTTATCGGATAGTTCTATAACTGATTCTTTTTCAGGTATTGCATCCTATTATGCTGATCGCTTTCAAGGACGGCGCACCTCATGCGGTGAAATATATTGCCATGACAGCTTAACCGCAGCCCATCGTTCCTTACCATTCGGCACCTTACTTTATGTGCAAAACACCACAAATGGCAAAGCCGTCATAGTACGCGTCAATGACCGTGGACCATTCAAGCCCGGACGCTGCCTTGATGTTTCAAAACGTGCTGCCCATGGATTAGGCATCATAGGGAAAGGAACGGGCACGATACAAGCCTATATCATCACACCATCATTCAAAAAAGAACAAACAAAAGATGAAAACAATCAACAAACACAATCATCATCGCTCTATTATGATGAATAAATCGTCGTACAAAATGCCACGCAAAGCTCCAAACAATTAGTCTCTCCTTCCCACATCATACACATAATCGCCAACTAAGGAAAAATTGCATTATCAAAATATTTTCCCTTTTGGATAATAAACAAGCAACACTTTGTAATACCAATTTATATTTGCATTTCGGCAGGTTGATTAATTGTAGCAAACCACGACAATTGTAGCAAGATAAATGATTATATTCGCACAAATGATTGTATAATTATATTCACAGAGGTTGCTATGCGTTTCTGCATTTTGGTTTTTATTGTTGTGCTGTTTGCACACTTTTCGCTCTTTGCACAATGGACAAAAATACAAGGGATCTACGGCGGCAATGTCAGTTGTATGGTGTCTCAAGAGAATTTCCTTTTTGTAGGTACTTCCGGTGATGGAATGTATCGTAGTTCTAATAAAGGAAAAAATTGGGAAAAAGCAGGTTTGGAATATAGTACAATTATCTCACTCGTTAGTGATAGTGAGTATTTGTATGCAGGTACAAAGAATGGTGTGTTTCGCAGTTCGGATAAAGGGCTTACATGGGGAATAGCAAATTATGGTATAGAGAATTTAGATATTACTGCCCTTGCTGTTGATAATCAATATATTTATGCAGGTACAAAGAATGGCGCATATCGCAGTTTGGACAAAGGGCTTACTTGGGAAAATGCTGGCTTGAAGATTATTGTAAATCAAGAAACATCTGTTCATTCACTAATCATGAATGGTCAATACGTTTATGCCGCTACAAATAAAGGCATCTATCGTAGCTCTGATAAAGGGAATAATTGGGAAAATATCGGCATGAAAATAGATGTTAATGCTCTTGTTTTCAAGGAAAATAAACTTTATGCTGGAACAATCAATTATGGTATATATGTTAGCACAGATAGTGGCAGCACTTGGGAAACAACCGATTTGAGATATGAAGAAATTACTTCATTAGCTGCTGATGGTGATAACATCTATGCAAGCACAAAACGTAATGGTATCTTTCATAGTTACGATAAAGGAAAAAGTTGGGAAAGTATCTATTCGAATACGACAATTGTTCGTGCACTCCTTGTTGAAGGCGAATATCTGTATGCAGGAACTGAAGGTGTTGGTGTGTATCGCAGTTCAAATAGGGGACAAAATTGGGAAGAAACCAATACAGGATTGGCAGATATTGCTACTTATGATTTCGCCCATAATGATGATTATTTATATATGGGAACTTCGGCGGGTGTGTATCGTAGCTCGGATGAGGGTAGCACATGGACATTAACAAATAAAGGGTTGAGCAACACGAATGTTCATAAACTCGCCATTAATGATCAATATATTTATACCGGAACCACTGATAAAGGGATCTATCGCAGTTCCGACAAAGGCAGCACTTGGGAAGCCACTAATTTAAATAGTGGAAATGTGTATGATATCACAATTGGCAATCAATATATGTATGCAGGTTTGGGTGTGCGCATGTATGGCAGTTCCGACAATGGAAAGAATTGGCAAGATTTAGGTCTGAAAAGTTCATCATTGATTAACGATATCACACTATATAACGAATATGTGTATGTAGCTACTGGCAGTGAGGGTGTCCAACGTGCTTCCATCAATAGCAATACATGGGAAGCAATGAATCAGGGTCTGGCAAATCGCAATATAAGGGCTCTTGCGAGTGATGAGAAATATATCTATGCAGGAACTACGACAGGAGTGTATCGCAGCTCCGATATGGGTCAAAATTGGCAAAGTACAACAGGTTGGGTCAATGAAAAGATTACTACGCTTGTCATTAATGGGGATTATATATATGCCGGAACTTTAACAGATGGCGTGTATCGTAGTTCTGATAAGGGAAATAGTTGGGAAGCAATCAATCAGGGTTTGTACAATCAAATTATTTTTATGCTTAGGACAGATAATAAATTTATATATGCCGGAACAAGTAACGGCGTTTGGAAATTAGACCTCAATTCTCTGACTTCTATTGATGAACAAGAAGATACACCGCCACAACTTTCATTTGATATAACTCCTAATCCTGCGAATGATAATGTGCTTTTCTCAATTCATCAAAATTCTTTACCTGCGATGATAGAAATATTCTCTTCACAAGGTGAAAAAATATTCGAGTATTCACTTCAAAATACTTCGTATCACTATAGTACCGATAATATTCCATCAGGAATGTATTATTGTATTGTACGTTCGGAAAATCATACTATAAGAAAAACACTTTCTGTGATAAAATAATCAGACTCTATATCTGCAAGAAAAAAATAAAGGGGCGTAATTCAATATTACTCCCCTTATCTCTTGTTAGTTTAACGTTGTTTACTATATTTCATATTCCTGTAAAACTTGTTTTATGTCATGCCAACTAAATCCCTGTCTTTGTAAAAATCCCATGAGTGCCGTTTTTCTTTTTTCGGGCGTGCGTGATTGGAGGGCACGAAGTTTTTTTTCGGCGGCTTGTTTGCATAGTTCTGTTGTGTTGATAGTCGGTGCAAATTCTTGCAGAACTTTTTCAATGATGGTTTTGGGAATAAATCGTTTGGTTAATTCTATGCGCAATCTGTTATTTGCGGCTTTTTTCCTTTGGCTGTATTCGCGGATAAATGTTTGTGCATAGCGTGTGTCGTCGAGATAATTAAATTCGTGGAGAAATGCAATGCAGTATTCGATTTCTTCGGGAGTATATCCCTTTTTGTGCATGGCTTGCCGCACTTGCCCGACGGTACGCGGTTTGTAGGTTGCATAATTGAGTGCTTTTTGTTTTATATCATAGCGACGATTGTCTGCATGGAGCTTTTGGGCTAATTCTTCTGTTAGATTCATTCCCTTGCGCAGCCCGTGAGCGGTGGCAATGTCTATGGAGCATCCCAGATAAAATTCGCCATTGACAAATATGGAACAGCGCGAGGTACGCTTTTGAACCATAATCGCCGTGATGATGCCGTGAGATGTATGCATACCGCATTATCAGATATAGGCTTCCAAATCTGCAATGGATTCCACCATGACCGCGCGGGCTTTTGAACCGTCGAAAGGTCCGACGATGCCGGCAGCTTCAAGTTCGTCCATGATGCGTGCCGCACGAGCATATCCCACTTTGAGTCGTCTTTGGAGCAATGAAACCGAGCCTTGTTGATGGGTAACGACGATTGCCGCAGCATCAGCAAAGAGAGCATCACGTCCTGCCGAAAGATCAATGTCGGACCCACCCGAATCGGTATTTTTCTCTACGACACTTGGCAACATATACGGATTGGCATAGCCATCTTGGTCAGCAATGAAGTTACAGATTGCTTCTACTTCATCGGTGCTGAGGAATGAGTTTTGCAAGCGTATGGGCTTAGGTGAGCCGCCTGGTAAAAAGAGCATATCACCATTGCCGAGAAGCTGGTCTGCGCCATTCATATCAAGAATAGTGCGTGAGTCTATCTTACTTGCAACCTGATAGGCAACTCTGGCAGGGAAATTAGCTTTGATATATCCTGTAATGACATTGACGCTGGGTCTTTGGGTTGCGACGATTAAGTGAATACCGATAGCACGAGCCAATTGAGCTAATCGAGCGATGGGTTCTTCCACTTCTTTGGCTGCTGTCATCATGAGGTCAGCCAATTCATCAATGACCACAACGATATAGGGCATTTGGCGATGCACATATTTGGTGGTGTCTTTGTATTTACCTTCCTCAACCTTTTTGTTATAGTCCACAATATTCCTTTGTCCGACGGAGGCAAGAATGTCATAGCGTCGTTCCATTTCAGCCACCAATGATTTGAGCATGAGGACAGCATTAGCAGGATTGGTGATAATGCGCTCGTCCACATCGGGGCATATAGCTAGGAAATGTTTTTCCAAGGCACTGTAAAATGACATTTCCACTTTTTTCGGATCAATGAATACCAATTTGAGGTTTTTGGGATGCATTTTATAGAGCAAGGATGCAATCATGGTATTGACCCCCACACTCTTGCCCGCACCTGTAGCACCTGCGATGAGAAGGTGAGGCATTTTTGCTAAATCGGCAATATAGACTTCCCCACTGATTGTTTTGCCGAGAGCTAATGGCAAACGATGCTCGCTGTCATTAAACTTGGGATTATTAATGATGCTGCGGAAAAATATGGTGGTGGGATTGTGATTGGGAATTTCAATACCGACCGTTCCTTTGCCCGGAATGGGGGCGATGATACGAATGCCTCGTGCTTTCAAAGCCAAAGCCATATCATCGGATAAACTTTCTATTTGGGAGATTTTGATGCCCGCAGCAGGGACAAATTCATACTGTGTGACGACGGGTCCCGGGGTGACTTCCAAGTTTTCAATAGTAATTTTAAATGTGCTGAGTTTTTCTTGGAGTAAACGTGCATTCATCGCTAATTCGGCTTCATCAATTTCCGTATTTACTGACGGCGGTTCAGCCAAGAGATCCAATCCGGGTGGTGTATAATCCAATTCTTTGTCAAAATCATCTTCAAAAATCGGCTCAACCACTTCTTGCGTTTGCAAAATAGGGCTGTCTTGCACAGTAACCACCAATGAAGGTTTATCCTGGGACGGCACGAGAGGTATATCAGCACTCTCATCGAAGGTTTCACCATAGGATATATCATGATGGTCTTGCATAAAGTCATCACTGATATTATTCACATCAGCACCTTCGGCAATGATTTCACCGGTGCGTGTATTCACAGCATATTCATCATCATCAAGTGGCGGCAAGTCGAGAGAAGCCGAAACTTTTGTCGGTGGCACAGGAAATCGCTGCGGCGGTAAATCTGTATGGGTTGTCATCGGTTTTACCGTCGTATTCATCTCACGAGACAAATCTTGCTTTGGTCCCTCATGTTTTGGTAGTGGGGGTTCCGAAACCGATGTCCGATTTTGTTCCTGCGGTCTTTTAATAACAGGTTCTTGTATAATTGGTTTTTGTTGTGGAGCTTGGTCTTGGGGTTTCATATTTTTCGTGACGCGACGCATGATATTTGCGGGTTCGTCTTCGTCTGCTGCGGAACGTGACATCGTTTCATTACTGTGCCGTTGTTCTTCTGATTGCACTGGCATGTTCATCTGTTGTTGAGTTGAATCAGCATCACGTTCGGGGCGCATAAACAGTTGTTTAACATAATCACCGGCAAGAGCGAGTGAATGTAATGCTTTATCAATATCAAGTTCTGCTCCGACAAATAAGACGCTTGTAAATGCAGCCGTCAAGAGAAGGAAAGCACCTATTTTCCCGATAAAGTCAGAGAGTACCGATGCTAAGAATTGTCCTATCGCACCGCTCCATTCCGGAGAAAACGTGGGCATCCAAGGGGTTAATTGAAAGACACCGAAAATTGCAGCCCCGCACACACCAAGTATGATAGCAGTTGCAGTTCTTTTCATCACGATACGAGGAATTGATTGGGTGACAAAGAGATGTTTAGCCCACCAAACGATGATTGCAGGAAGCATTAAGGTGGCGATACCAAATGTGTGATTATAGAGAAAATTAGAAATAACAGCACCAAATAACCCAAGCCAATTCTGTGTTGTATCAGCCCTTGCCCGCATTTCATCATCACCTCTCATTATTCCTGAAACATCGCGCATGCTCAGTTCGGCATTTGCTTCATCAGCTTGGGAATATGTTAAAAGAGCAATAGCAAGTAGAAAGGCGAAAAGCATTGAAAACACGGCAATTACCTTCCATTGGCGTGTAAAATCGCGCAGTGGTTCGATAACTTCTTGTTGTTGAGTCGGCTGAACCGCTTTAGCTGCATTTGTCTTTTTATTGCGCGTTTTTTGCTGTTGTTGTTTTGGCTCATCATCAAGTGGCAAAACCGAGGGAGAATCATTGTTAGTATATGATAATCCGGGTTGCAAAGAAGAGCCAAACTTACGAACGATAATATTATCGTTTTCCTGATGTCCGTTTTTTTGTTGTGAGGGCATAGTATTTCCTCTAAATACAAGAACTTGCGGCTCTGACATTATTAACTCCGATGATAATGCAAATAATGATTGTCATTATTAGCAAAAATCATTCCACATGGATAATGTTCCGAATCGCAATGTTGAGTGGAATTTGTTGATGTGTAAAGATACAAACGTGTGCTGCATACTCACGTCGGCATTTGTTATGCTGCTTTTTCAACAGCGAAAATAACACACTTAAGACAAAAGTCGCATGTGAATTTCCAAAATAGCATAACAAGGTTTGTTTTCAAATGGGAAAATCCGATTGTATATGTATAAAGAAATGTGACATATCTGTCAGTACATCAAAAAACTATCATAGAATATTACATTGTATGAACTTACTCATCACCAAGACTGATGAAAGACATGCTGATAATGAGTAAATAGTCGTTAAAGAACATCATAATTGCCTTCACTTTTTCTTTGCTTTCGTAATTTTGTGTTCGTTTTTTCAGCACAATGGAGAATTTTATGAATATAGTAGTATGTGTATCGCAAGTACCGGATACCACCACGAAGATTGCAATCGGTGCAGACGGCAAAACAATTGAGAAAAGCGGTGTTAAGTTTATTCTCAATCCTTATGATGAATATGCAATCGAAGAGGGCTTGCAATTAAAAGAAAAGTTTGGAGGCACAGTCACCGCTCTCACAGTTGGCAATGATTCATCAAAAGACATATTACGGACGGCATTAGCTATGGGAGCAGACAAAGCTGTCTTAATATCAGATTCCGTCAATTCCGATACATTCGCTATTGCAAGTTCAATTGCAGACTATGCAAAAACAGTTGCGCCCGATATTATTATATTAGGTCGCCAAAGTATTGATTATGATTCATTTGCAATGGCTTCGATGGTTGGTGAATTAATGAATTTACCGTCTATATCCATGGTATCTTCTTGGACTATCAATGGTACTTCTATTACTGCAGAACGCGATATTGAAGGCGGTAAAGAGGTCATAGAGACTTCATTACCATGTGTGATTTCCGCACAAAAAGGACTTAACAATCCACGCTACCCTAAATTGCCGGATATCATGAAAGCTAAATCTAAACCGATTGATGCAGTTGCCGGCGCTTCTGTTCCTGCTCGTGTAATGACCGTTTCCATGGAGTTACCGCAAACACAGCGACGAGGTATAATTCTTAACGATAGCGAGCATGATATCACAGAATTAGTGCGTTTGCTTCATGAAGATGCCAAAGTTATCTAAATGTCCCACATTTTAATCATTTAATTGAGAACAACATGAAAATTATAGTCTTATTGGAACCATCAGGCAATAGTATAAAAAGATCCTCATTAGAATCCATCACAGCAGCACGTGCCCTTGGAGCAACATCTATACATGGCTTCATGTATGGTGGAGAAGCATCTGCTGCACATATAGCAGGTGAATATGGTTTAGCGGACATCGCACATACGCCGGCTGCGGAGTATTCTTCCACTGCGGCAGCAACCTCATTAGCACAATTTGCCAAAAATGAAGCTGCAACAGCAGTTATAGTCGCAGCAAATGCAACGGGTAAAGAAATTGCACCACGCGTAGCCGTAAAACTTGAAGCCGGTTATATACCTGATTGTGTTGGACTTGCTCTTGTCAATGGCTCCATTCAGGGTACCAGACCTGTTTATGCCGGTAAAGCTCGCATAGCTGTTTCAGCGACGACTGCAATGTCTGTTTATGCTTTACGCCCCAATGTGTTTACTGCACGTAAAGCTGATTCTGCTACATCGGTTAATGTACGCACATTTACTCCACAACTTTCTGAAAGTGATACTCGTGTCAAAGTAACGAATGTTATCAGAAATGAAGGAAAGCTTGATGTTTTGGAAGCTGATATTATCGTATCGGGCGGACGTGGGCTTAAAGGACCGGAAAACTTCCATTTAGTCGAAAACTTAGCAGACAAACTCAGCGCAGCTGTCGGTGCTTCGCGAGCAGTCGTAGATGCCGGCTGGCGTCCACATGGCGAGCAAGTCGGACAAACGGGTAAAACGGTATCTCCAAATATGTATGTTGCTTGTGGCATAAGCGGAGCCGTCCAGCACTTAGCCGGTATGTCTTCATCTAAGGTTATCGTTGCAATCAACAAAGATAAAGAAGCTCCTATTTTCAAAGTAGCCGATTATGGCATTGTGGGAGATGTGTTTGATGTGCTGCCGGTATTGTCTCAAAAAATTGCTGCTGTTACAGGTAAGTAACCAATTATCATCACAGTTAAATTTTTAAGGATAGGCACGTATGGAAAAAGTTCAATTGGAAGTTCTCGGATTGTCTGTTAACCCTGCAAGTCAGGGAACGTATGCGCTTGTCTTAAAAGAAGTACATGGTGTGCGTCGTTTACCAATTGTCATTGGAACACCGGAAGCAATGGCGATAAGCAATGAATTAGAGGGTACGCCACGACCACGACCAATGACACATGATTTGCTGAAGAATGCCATCGAAGCATTGGATGCTGCTGTGATTGGAGTCTTCATTCATGATTTAGCTGATCAGACATTTTATGCATTAATTCAACTAGATAGAAATGATGTGGAACTTGATAGTCGTCCAAGTGACGCTATTGCGATAGCACTGAGGTTTAATGCTCCTATTTTCATTGCCGAAAACCTCTTAGATGAAGCCGGTTTTTCACCGGAAGAGTTAGAAGGCGTAGTTGATTCTCATGAAGGTTCTGAAAAAGAAATCGAGATTGAAAAGTCAAGCCCTCGTACTCGGCGCGAGATACTGGAAGAGTATTTACAACGTGCTATTGAGCAAGAAGAATATGAAAAAGCAGCACAAATACGTGATGAGATTGAAAAACTTAATCATGAATAGAGTGTGTTTCACGAAAAATTCCTATTTTTGCGGCTCGAAAATGTACGCCGGGGTAGCTCAGGTGGTTAGAGCAACGGAATCATAATCCGTGTGTCGGCGGTTCAAATCCGTCCCTCGGTACAATTACAAAAAGAATCTTAGTAAAGGACTAAGATTCTTTTTTATTTTAATTATTTTCGTATGGTAAAAACAAATCTTGTTCCGTGCCCCACTTCTGATTCCACATGTATAGTTCTGCTCATTTTTTACAATTTTTATTAGTAAGAAGTAAAAATTGAGCACGACATCATATTCAGCAAGCAATTCGTAGCCATTCGCTTTTGGCGACAGAATAACATCACATACTTCATACGGCGGCGTTCAACAACATAAAGCCATCTAACAGTATTATTGCGAATGGAATAGAATTGGTGGCTATTAGTTTCCAACATTCTCACCACTTCTTTTTGCGAATAGTGAATATGGTGTCCATCCTTATCACGCACTCCTATGACTGCAATCTCATCATGCGGCTCTACTGCTGACATACGGCGATGAATACATACAATTTGATAATTCATACAATCCAAAGAAATATACACAGAGAGTTTTTTTCTTTGCTTACGAAATAATCGTGCCTGTTTCTTAATTCAATATTTCAATGAATCGTATTGTTCGCTATGGAGCATAATAATTTACGTTTTGCTACAGGAAACAATGTCTCCGCAAAAGGGAACTCAATTGCTGTTTCACAGAGATATACTGCCGGATTCGGTAAATCAGGAAATTGTTTTACCAAATCCAATTTAACTGACCGAAAATCCGATACAATGCCATTCATTGGGATAATATCTATCAATCGTGTTCGCAAAGCACGGTATTTATCTTCCGCACCGGTAAAGACTGTAACATGATAACGAATTATGGCATAAAGTGCATTTTGTATATCAGGGACAATAAAATACCCTTCATCCTGATAATTTGGAATTATCCCCACAGGAATAACCTGACAATTTTCATCAACAAAATCATAAATTATTTTGCCCTCTTCTAATGTCATTTCAACATGCGGCAAAGACCATTCGAGCAACTCCTTGATTGACTCTATTGTGGCATCCGGAAAATGTTGCAGAGAATACAAAAGCGTCAAATTGCGCAAATCAATACTCGACAATGTACGTGGTAAAGCATTATCCACTTCTTTTGTGCGTTTGAAAATATCAAGTGTTTGCTGATGTACCTCAATAATGTCTGTCAAATCAGGATAAATACAATTTTGGCGAAAATGTTGATGAATTTCTTTGAGTGCGGCAAGTATTGAATATTGCGCTGCTTCTCTGTCGCGAACAGCATCAACAAATAAAGAAAAAGAAAGCCGTTGCATAAAACCTCCGAAACAAAAAATTACACATGGTAATAACATTTTGATTCGAATATGCAACGGCTTTCCGATATAACAATATCACTCACACCTTGCGTGTGCTAATGCTAATCCTGCTGGGATGATTTACCCACAGGATTCAAAGCATGGGCAGGCACGGGACGTAAGTTTTTCACTAATCCAAGCCAAGAAAAAACGACAAGTATATAATAGGTAATATCAATTTCCCACCAAAAGAAACCATTACGAGTACTTGCCTGATAATGGTGATGGTTATTGTGCCAGCCCTCGCCCAATGTGACTAAGGCAAGAACAAAATTATTTTTGCTCGTGTCTGTTGTTTCATAACGACGATTGCCCCAACGATGTGACAAAGAATTAATCGTAAATGTACCATGCCATAAAAGCACTGTACTCACCACAAAGCCCCATACGAGTGCTGCCCAGCCGCCAAGAAGAAATATTGTTACAGCAAACAAAACAGGAGGAACAACCCAATATCTATTGAGCCACATCAACTCCGGAAAACGCGCAAAATCATTGATTAGCTTATATTCGGTTTCTTCATTCTTCGAATCAAGTATCCAGCCGATATGAGCATACCAAAAGCCGCGGTTTGGGGAATGTAAATCTATATCTTCATCGGAATGTTTGTGGTGAAAACGATGATGTGCTGCCCACCAAAGTGCCCCTTTTTGAGAAGAAGTTTCTGCCATGAATGCCAGAACAAACTGGAACCAGCGACTTGTTTGATACGTTTTATGGGAAAAATAACGATGATAACCGCCCGTGACAAAGAACATACGCAGATAGTACATCCCTATTGCCAAAGCAACATAACCCCATGAAAATTCAACAAAAAAGACAGCAACACATGCAATGTGCAATAACCAAAACGGAAGTGTTTTAACTGAAAAATATGTGGACATTAAACTAACCCTACTGTGAAAAAAACATGTATCCCAATAATCAATGCTCAATAGACTAAACGGTGAAATTAAGTCAGAGTATATTGAGTTGTTGCAAAATTACCTACTAATTACCGTTCTATAAAGCGACATTTATCATATTCATTCATAATTCATCATTTTATCATTTTTTGGGGAGTACAGCAATATTGAGTTCTTTCCTCGCAAATGCCAATGCTACACGCAATTCTGCCATTTCATAACGTGCCCCGCAATGTTCACGCACCTCTCGTAACACCGCACGCCTATTATGGATAAGATATTGCCGCACTTGCCGATAAAGCTCATCACCAAGCAATCCCTCACGCTCTATGACAATTGTTGATGCTATAGCCGTTTCTAAATGCTTCGCAATTGTACCCGGATCAATATTTCTTGCTTCGACAATTTGCCAAAATGACTTCCCCTGTCTTGCCAAACGCACACTCTCTTTGATTGTCGGCGATAACTGACTATCTTTCAAATCATTATTTTCCGTGTCGGCACCTATATACTGTTTGATTGCAGCAAAAAAATGTGAACTGTATCGAGAAAGGAATATATCGCTGATTTCTGTGACGGCTTTAAGCTCTTCTCGCTGCAATGGCAAACCCGCCGCAATACGCTGCAATGCAATATCACTTACAATAGTCATTGGCGACACCTTATCTATGTGAGCTAATTCAGCACGTAGATGTGTTAATTTTTCCAATAACTTAGCATCAATATTTAATACCGTTTGCATTATATCAAAACTCGGATGCAAATTCTTCGCAATCGCAAATCCTAATGCTGTGATGGATACCGTCGGAAATTGATCCGCACTTATCTCTATAATTCTATCCGATTGCGCTTGACCTAATGCAATCGAAATTTCATCCTCATCAAAATCGCTCGCAATACCATAAGATTTCATACGATACATACCAAACCTTTGAATTTTCGGCGACTCTTTACCAAGTAAAATATCCGTGATTATCCCTATACCGAATCGGCTCGATGTCTCCGAACAAACGCTCAATATTGCCTGACGCAAAAACTCTCCGTCCTTGTCTAACCTTGGCACCTTCTTCGGAGAAATACTCAAACATGAGCTGCAAAGACCGCAACTACCGCGGCAATCATCTTCTTGAAAATACTGCAAAATAAAATTACGCTTACATTCCGTGGTCATCGCATAACGTTCCACAATATCGAGCTTGCGGATTGCTCTTTCCCTTCTCTCATAAAATGCAGTAAAATCTATAGGCAAACGAGAAAATGGCATACGCTCCATCAACAGAGTCAAGCCGCCGGATGCACCCGGAGGTTGATAACGAACTATCCGTGCATACTCAAATGTGCGCATCGCATTCTCAAACTGCTGCATTGTTATATCATGTTTGCCGAGCATCTCATTCACATCAAACATCATCGGAGCTGATAATGCCCCCGCTCCCACACTTCGCAACAATGCTATCAAAACCTGCTGCTTATCCAATGCTATATTTGAAGCATACTCACGCACACGATCTTGCGTCGTCGTAAATTGGATAGTAGCCAAACCGCTTTCCCCTCCCCTGCGCACTATACCATATCGCTCAAACAACGTTATCGCCGCATCAACAGCAATAAAACGGACACCCGATTTCTGCGCTAATTGATAAGAATCCATTAGCAAAGGAGTGACCGATCTATTACCCAATCCAATACCCTGCACATCATAAAGTGTTTCATAAAGCAATCGAATATCTTCCTGAACCGGGTACGTTGCCTCAAGAAAAAAATCCATCAACTTCCTATCTGTCGGATGATAAAGCATAACACAATTGCTCGCCTTACCATCACGACCTGCTCGGCCTGCCTCCTGATAGTATGACTCTAAAGTCTGCGTCAAATCACAATGAATAACATTACGAACATCCGATTTATCAATACCCATCCCAAAAGCATTCGTAGCAACCAACACACGACATGAACCTGACAAAAACTCCTGTTGAGCATATTGTCTATGGCGATCTTCCATACCACCATGATACCCCAAAGCAAACGTATTATACTCGCGCAACTGTGCAGTAAACATCTCAACCCTTTTCCGTGAGCCGCAATACACAATCGTCGAACCCGCCTCCGTTTCAGTCACTATATCAAGTATTCTCTCCGACTTATTCTTACACTCCTCAGTTCTATACGAAAGATTAGGGCGATCAAAACCACGAATAAAAGTCTTCGGTGACTTCAACCCCACATTCTTCAATATATCAAATTGTACTTCAGGCGTAGCGGTCGCGGTCAAAGCAATAACAGGAACCCTTGCTATATAATCAAACACCGAAGGAATAGACATGTACGAAGGACGAAAATCATGACCCCACTCCGAAACACAATGCGCCTCATCCACAGCAACCATCGAAACAGGGATATGCGACAATTGCTCTACAAAACTTCGGCTTTCCAATCGTTCCGGTGCCAAATACAACAATGAATACACCCCCTGTTGCGCTTGCTGTATCGTCTGCTTAATTGCTGATTGCGACATAGAACTATTAATAAACGAAGCCGCAATGCGCGCTTTATGCAATTGCTCCACCTGATCCTGCATAAGCGCAATAAGAGGTGAAATAACAAGCGCAGTGCCCTTGCGTAACAATGCAGGAATCTGATAACACAAAGACTTACCCCCACCAGTTGGCATCACCACCAAAGTATCATTACCCTCGCTTATACTGCGGATTATTTCTTCTTGACCCGTTCTAAATTGCTGATACCCAAAATGATTGCTTAATAGCCTATGGGCTTCCTCTGATGAATACTGCATCATGGTGATTATATAAAATTATTCCATAATTTACAAAAAATTAAAATAGTGATGCACTTTTTGCAATACATCACCCCAGATTTGCTTTGCAAAGAAACATATACCCATTCTCTAAAAAAACTAAACATCTCAACAATCCATAATGAGTATCACACAATCCAAATAATCAGCTGCGGACACATGATTCCCTTACTTTCCTACCAATTTCAACATCAAATCAAAACCGTATCCACATTCAACAAAAGTGCTTTTTACTTATTCTTACCCCCTTTCTCCTCATTTTTACCCTCTTTTGATAATACACACTGCTTTATAGGTACATTCTTATTCATTATGAAGTTTCTCATACACAATGTGGGCGTATTTCATAGAATTGATGTTTTTTTGAGATATGGAGATATAAAAAGGGGCGGATGATGTTCTGCCCCTCATAGTTTGTACGATTGTGTGATTTTTGGTATTGATGATATTAGAACATCTCGACTTTGCCGAAAATTTGCAATTGTTGTTGCAGAGTTGGTCCATCCCCACATACGGCAATCGTCATAGCTTCGGGTAAGAGGTATTTTTGTGCTATGGTTTGCAATGTTTGCGGTTCGATTTGGAGTAGTTTTTCATTTCGCTCTTGGAAATATGTGAGCGGCACGCCATGAATTTCACAAAATTGTGCAAGGTATGCTCTTTGTTTGGGTGTTTCTGCAGAGAAGAGCGTTTTTCCGATGATGGAATGTTTTTGACGCTCCAATTCATCAAGTGGTATCGGCTCATTATGCAGTCGGCGTATTTGTTTGAAGATTTCTTGAATGGCATCGGCAGTTACTTCATTGCCAACGCTTGTCATACAAAAGAGTGCGGCTGCTTGCAATGCGTCGTCAATGAAAGATCCGGCACCGTAGGTATAAGCTTTTTCTTCTCGCAGTGCCATTGTCAGACGCGAGGACAGTCCTTCGCCCCCCAAAACGGCTGTCAGTAAACGCAATGCGATGAAGTCTTGATGATGCTTGCCGGGCACATGTAATCCTGTGATAATAGTGGATTGCAGTGAGTTTTGTCGGTGTATGGCTATCACCCTCTGTTGAGCGGGATTGGAAAATGTAATGTTCTGATACTCGGGCAGAGCCACTTGTTCGAGTTGTGGAAACAGTGTATCAATAGTTTGGAGTATCGTATCGGGTTGAATATCGCCGGAGGCAATGAAAAAACTGTTACGTTGCAAAAGTTGTTTGTGCCATTGATGGCATTGATCAGGTTCGATGGCTTGAATTGCTTGCTTAGACCCATACCATTGGGTGGCATAGGGATGCCCTGCATATAATTGGCTTTCGACTGCTTTGAAGGCAATTGCTTGTGGGTCGTTTTCAGTTCTTTCAATATCGGCAAAGATTTTTGATTTGAGCTTATCGCATTCTTTTTGGTCAAATGCAGGGTACAGCACACAATCCGCCATGAGTTTTACGGCATCGTAAAAATATCGAGAAAGTATATTGATGGAGATTGTCATGATATCGCGTTCGATGGAGGTATAGAGAGAACCGCCCCATGTTTCGATGGTGTCGGCTATGTGCTCAGCTGATGCGTTGAGTGTTCCTCGTGTGAGCATTTTGGAGGCAAAGTATCCGATTCCGGGCTGCCCTTCTGTATATCCAATGCGCAAAGTAAGTGAGAAGAATACAAGTGGTTGAGTATGGTCTTCAATGCAATATAGGCGTAATCCATGCCCTGTTGTGAGTATTGTTGGCAGTGCCGGCTGATAAGAGACGGAGTTTTTAATTGAAGGTGGAATAGTTCTGTTCATAGAGTGCTTTGAATATTTTTTAGTTCGACAATCTAATGAAAAATTATGGAAAGAAAGTGATATTTTGTCTAAAAGACAAGTGTGTTGGTTTATGGTATGAGTGTAACTTGATGTCATAGTGATCGCAATGGGGGTTGATAGTGAGATTGGTTTGAGTAGTCCGTGCAAGCGATTTCGTTGAATTGCAATTTGAGATAATGTTGGAAGAAAGAAGTGATGCAGCACTATTTGTGGGTTATATCATATATTTTTCATTATTTATCTGGGGCGATGGTATTTTAGCAATTGTAAACAAGTTTTTTGCGAAAAAAGGGAACTTTTTAATGTTATTGGTGGTATAAGAGTGATTCGCGGAGTATGAACATAATTCGGGAGATTTGCAATGGAATCTGTTATTTTCAGTATTGATGTCGAAGCATGGCATGATGCACGTGTTATTCAGACTATGCAACCACATTTGAACACCAAGAAATGCACAGACAGAGTGATAGAACCAACCTTGTGGCTACTTGATTCATTGGATGAATATGGAGGGAAGGCAACATTTTTTGTGCTTGGTCGCATAGCAAAAAAGTATCCGAATCTTGTAAAGGAAATAGTGCATCGCGGACATGAGGTTGGTTCACATGGTTTTGATCATGTTCCCCTTACCGAGCGTACAATGGCAGAAACATTAGAAGATATACTCAATTCCAAAGATATTCTTGAGCAATGTTCCGGCAAAGCAGTTTCGGGCTATCGGGCACCTTGTTTTTCTCTGACAAAGACCAATACATGGGTCTATGAATCACTTGCGGCAGCGGGATATAGTTATGATTCATCGGTATTTCCATTTTCACTTCATCCTGAGTATGGTCTTAGCGACGCACCTCTTGCTCCCTATTATGCACATGACAATATTGTGGAATTTCCCTTATCTTGCATATCATTATTCGGCATAAGAATTCCTTGTGGTGGTGGGGCTTATTTTCGCTTGTCGCCATCATTATTTACGAAGCACTGCATGACGACAATCACACACAGTAACCGACCATTTGTTTTTTATATTCACCCTTGGGAATTAGATGATGCACAGCCGCGTGTCGGTTCTTTTTCTGTAAATTATATGCGGCATTATTCTTTTTTATCTTCCACCAGAAAAAAACTCATCGAAATATTCAAAACCGTGAAAACAGTCTCTTTTAAACAATGGATAGAAAAACATAGAAAACAGATTACAACACGCATCTGACATAATGCCGATGCAATAAAGTTAGCGAGTATGAAAACAATTAATGGATATAGCAGAAAATATTAACGATTGGGATAACAAATGAGCAGACATTGATTTTTATTAATGAACCATCGTTGTTCGGCAACATAGCCGGTTCCCTTAATCACGGCAGTATGTCCTGCTGCATGGAGTACGGATAAAGCACTGCGCGTACTCATCCCTCGTACATCGGGTCGTGTTTTTGTTGAGTCTAGATTTGTTTTTGTTCTTATGGTAACGATAATCGGTAAAGATTTGGGAACGAGCATACCCGCTGAAGGTGATTGCATAATGATAGTGCCCTTTTCTGCATTATGATGAAGGGCAAGTCCTATTTTTTTTGCAATATCCTTAGCTCTTATTATGGACATTCCTCGCAACTCGGGCACAATGACGGAATCAATTGCAGTTTCTTTGGCGGCAAGGGCAGAAGTGACAGCGATTCTTTTGGCACTTATCCAACGGGAAGCAATACGTCTGAAAATAGGTGCTGCAGTCATGCCGCCATAGATATTGGTCAATGGTTTATCGAGCATCACAATCATTGCCAAACGTGGAGCATCGGCGGGAAAATATCCGACAAAAGAAGCAGTATAAGCCGAGCGATTATATTCGCCATCCACCAATTGTTGAGCCGTTCCTGTTTTGCCGGCAATGTACATACCGGGAATGCGCGCTTGTTGAGCAGTACCATATTCGACTACCCCTTTGAGCATAGTGGTTAATGTAGCGGCTGTTTTTTCCGAGACGACTTGACGAATTTTTTGAGGTTCTTGATGTTCAATAATTTCCCCATCGTCATTTAATACAGATTTCACCAAATAAGGTTTCATCATTGTCCCTTTATTTGCAATTGCAGAATATGCATTAAGAGTTTGCAATGCTGTTGCCGCAAGTTGATAGCCATAGGACATAAAAATTTTCGTCGAGCCATCGAACTGACGAGGTTTTTTCAATTTTCCTTTTACTTCTCCAGTAATATCAATCCCTGATTCTATACCATAGCCAAAATCACGAGCATATTTATAAAAGACATCATTGGAAATTTTTTGAGAAATTTTAGCAAACACCACATTGCTCGATTGCTCCAATGCCTGCGAAAATGTTACTTTACCTATTGGATGCGAATCCTTGACTTCCACATCACCATAACGCCATACACCTGACTCACCGGACACAGTATCCTGTGGTGCAATCACACCTTCTTCTATTGCAGCAGCAGCAGTTATGAGCTTAAATGTTGAACCCGGTTCATACATGTCAGTGATTGCACGCAGACGCATAGTTTCGGTTGCGGCGACTTCGGGAAAATTGGGATTAAATGAGGGTGAAGATGCTAAAGCTAAAATCTCTCCGGTAGAGGGTTCGATAGCGACCACAGTACCCGAGCTTGCACCGGATTCTTCAATTCCATTACGCAACTCATATTCAGCAATCCTTTGCAATTCCAAATCAAGCGTTGTAATAACGGAATTGCCATTGACCGCGGGAACAGTCGGAAAATCTACCATTGGTCGAATATTGCCCCGTCCGTCACGCAGCAATATTTTTTGTCCTTTAGTACCGCGCAGCAGCTCATCCAATGAAAGTTCTAATCCATTAAGTCCTTTATTATCAACGTTAGTACAACCAATAACTTGAGAACCGGTTTCGCCATAAAGATAGGTACGACGCGGCTCTTTTATACGAATAAGTCCGGGATCTTGAAGAGTGTCTAATGGCTTTGTATCAAAATAGCCATTGCGTAAAAGCCAGATAAATGAACCTTTGGCTTGGGAGAGTTTCTGTTGCCAAAATTGAACGCTATCCCCTGTCACTTGACTTAGAATTTTTGCAAGCTTATCCGGATTTTTTATCATAGTCGGGTCTGCTGCATACGATGTGCTGCGAATAGTGATAGCAAGAGGTTTTTTGGTACGGTCATAGAGAATACCGCGTTCAGGTTTCATTTCAACTCTAAATTCGTATTGTCGGCGAGCAAGCTCACTATATTTATCGGCTTGAACAACTTGTACAACAAATAATCGGATTGCAAGAGCAGCAAAACCAAGAAGAAGTAATATGGTAAGCACACCAATTTTCCAATATGGATAACTGCGTGCTGTTTGCTTTTCTTCTCTGTTATTGTTTTGTATATTCTGTATCATACGCCATAGAAAAATTAATGCAAAACCTGTGGTGCATTCTGATTGGGAACCATACCTAATTTTTCTTTTGCAATTATCGTAATACGCTCAGCAGATTGCAAACGGGCAATTGATTCTTCCAATCGTCTGCTTTGGTAAAGCAAGGAATCATGTTTTTCCTCAAGTTTGGGTATGCGGCGCAATAAGGTATTGACAGATATAACATTACTCACATAAAGCACCATAAATATGGCACTCATTCCCAAAAGCCCGAACACGCTCCACCTATTTACAAGGCGGCGAGTTTGTACTATGGCAGTAGCTTCTTTTTTGTTCGATGTCATATATCCCCTTCTTTATCTGCATTGCAAAATTACGAGTCAAGTTACCGAAATGATATGAAGATTGTAAAATTAGCCATAATTTGCATCCATTATTTTGATTTAACATACAGCAAAAACATGACCAAAGTATATTCTTCCGGAGAGTTATTCCCTCAAGACCTTGAATGTCTTTTTGATGAATCCGGCGTTCGCATCGGTGAAACATCATTCAGTGTTACCATATTGCAAGATTACCCCACTGTGGTCGAACTTCATGATGGCACACAAACCCATCGTTGTATTGTTTCTCGCAATGCCAAAGGACAACCCATTGTTTCTTATCGCGGCTATGTATATCCCGTTCAGCTAAGTACACCGAAAGAGCAACAATATCAGACCATATTGAAATCAGTTGCCGATACATCATCGCGTCCTGCACGCGTCATTGCTCCCATGCCCGGGCTTATTAAGAATGTGGCATTATCAGTCGGAGATACAGTTAAAAAAGGGACTGTTATCCTCACATTGGAAGCTATGAAAATGGAAAATGCTATTAAAGCTCCTTCCGCGGGCACGATTACTTCATTGAATGTTCAAGCGGGTCAGGCAGTAGAAAAAGGTGTTCTTCTTTGCGAAATTAAACCCTGATTTTCGTAAGCTTTGAAAGGGTTCGTATTGTTTCTATAATATGGAATTGATATAGTTCAAACAATAGTCAATACATTTACGATAGGTGTGGGTGCTCAATTCGGTTTATAATATTCGGGTTTTAAGAGTACGTGTCAATTATTGTGAAGATATGATTGAGTATTTGGTAATGAAAAATAGAATGTAGAACCTTTGCCGACAACGCTTTCAACCCATATTTTTCCACCGTGTTTTTCAATAAATTCACGACAAAGCACTAATCCCAAGCCGGTTCCTTGCTCACCGGCAGTTCCCGGCAACGAAGCATTGGAGTGAATGGTAAATAAATGAGAGAGTTTATCATGCGGAATTCCTGTTCCAGTATCTTGAACAGCAATAATAACTGCATTATCATTTGGTGAAAATGATGAAAATAGACGAACTTTTCCACCGGAATATGTAAATTTAATTGCATTTGTTACAAGATTACGAAGTACGGTATGAATTAAGGAAGGATCAGCAAAAACTACTTGGTTCGGAGGGATATCATTAATAATCTCTATTTGTTTTTTTGTAGCTGATAATTGTAGTAAATTGCAACAATTATTCGCAACGGAATAAATTGCAAACTCCAATGGTAAGAACTGTATCGCACCTCTTTGGGAACGGCTCCAATCCAATAAATTATCTAAAAGTTCATAGACCTGTTCAGTTGATTCATGCATCGTCACGAGCAATTCTTTTCTTTCAGAATCATCAAAACTCGGATAATCATGTGATAGAATTTTTGTCATATCACGTAAGGACCCCAAGGGATTACGTAAATCATGTCCAATAATTGAAAACAATTTATCTTTTGTCGCATTTGCGGCAATTAATTTCTTTTCCCTTTCCATCAAAGCAAGTTCCGCCACTTTACGCGCTTGAATATTAGTATGCACTCCAATTATACGTAAAGGTTTTCCTTCTGCGTTATATTCTACAACCTTACCGTTCGATTGCAACCATAACCATTCCCCCTGCTGGGTTTTTCGACGATATTCCATTATCTGCGTTTTGCCAGTAGATAATGCAAGAGAAAATTTTTGCATAAGTGAATCTTTATCTTCTGGATGGATATTGTCTATCCAATTTTGCATATTTGTAGTAAAAGTATCGGGCGAATACCCAAGCATAAGCGGATACTCTTTACTGACATATACTTCACCTGTAATAATATTCAGTTCATACCATGCTTGATGAGCCGATTGCATTGCCAGCGTTAATCTGTCATTAGTTAAACGGATCTCATCGTGGCTTCTTGACACTTCATTATTCCTGGCTTGCAAGGCAGCATTAGCATTATGTAATAAATTATTTTCATTTGTGTAAGAAGTGATTATTATATCCATTAGAAAGTACATAAAGTAAAGATATATTATTACACCGAGCAGAATATCAAAAAATCGTTGATTTATAGAATCATAACCAATCACAGGGAAAATATTTGTAAATTGCCCTATTGACAACATAATTATTGCAATAAGATATGACCAGAAAACGAATTTTCTATACGACTGTTGTATAACAAGATACGTTGCAGAAAAGCAGATAATCATTAAATATTGGATATTGCCATCATATCCCGCATTGCTATACCATGCAAAACATAACAGCGCTAAAGAAACAACAAAAAAAGCAGGAACCGTTTTCTGAAAGTTTTCATTGTTTCGCGCATGATAATAGAAATAAACACTTGTGACAAAGCCAAGCAATATTGATATATTTGACATATAGTTCATACCGATTGTTACATTCGATACAAACCCCATAATCATAATAAGTACAAGAAGGAATGTCATGGAAACATGAATCTTTCTACTTAGCGAGTCCTCATATTTATTTCCAAGAATGAGTTTCCTTAGATAACTGTTGATAGCGAATGACATTTGAACGATAATCCCACAATAAGAGTTTTTTTGTCTAATGTTTTAATGCTTTTGGGTATCGTTTCATCACAGTATCATCCCAATGAAACTAAGCAGATGTTCATCAAAAGCACTAAAGTAAAGAACTGATTTAGTATATGACTTGTCAAAATTAACAACAAGTTTGCTATCAAGCAAGTTTTTTATATCAATAGATTATGGATATTGTTCTCTTTAATTTGAACTTCACATTGTCATCCGGGTAAGATAGATTTCTTTCTAAATTGATTTTGAAAACAGCTACGTAGTGAAAACACCCTCAGACTTCCGTATTTTTGTAAGCATTGAGTATAACTAAAGGTATAGCATGGCTTTCTCACACGCAAGACGCAAAACATCACCATCTACATTTTCGAAGAAGTCAAGGTCACAATCACGAAGTTTCGAGGATAACTCTGATTCATCGCCCAGAACTTCGAGAACATCACGAAATGCTTCCTCAGAGCGTAGTAATTCTCGTGGAAATTCAAGGAAATCAGGCTTCTCTGCCGCACGAAAGCAATCGAGAAGTTTCGAGGACGATAAACCACGTCCTAAAGGAGCTTATGCATCTGCAAAGTCATCAAATTCAGCTGATTCTTTTGCTAAAGACAGAAAGTCAGGTTTCTCTGCCGCACGAAAGCAATCGAGAAGTTTCGAGGATGATAAACCACGTCCTAAAAGAGTAAAAAGCGGTGAAACAAATACTTTTGAAGGTAGAAAAGCGGATTACTCACAAAAGAATTCACGAGTTGGGGAGACGCGGCGTCCATCTGCTAAAAGTAAATATATAGGAGTCAGCGATGGCAACACCCGCTATAGTTCCAATGCTCGCACTGCCGGAAATTCACAGAGAAGTTTTTCAAAACAGCAAACTCCTCAGCCAAAGACAATATCAGTGAAACCGCAACCGCGTTCAGCAGAAATCTCCGGAGTCACAGAGAAGAAGAAATCGTCAAAATCTCAAAGTACAAAAACTTCAACTCTTCAAGGTACAAGAATCAATAAATATTTGGCTGACTCAGGGGTTGCTTCGCGGCGCGCTGTGGAAGAGTTAATTGTTAACGGTGAAGTAAAAGTTAATCGTAAAATTGTCACCGATCTTGCAGCACGCATCATGCCCGGTGACTTTGTAACAGTGAAAGGCGAACCAGTAACCGATGTGCGTCGGATGGTTTATATTTTACTCAATAAGCCAAAAGATGTCATCACAACAGCCGATGATGAATTCGGTAGAAAAACTGTACTCGATTTAATCAAAACTGACAAAAGATTATTTCCTGTCGGGCGACTTGACAGAAATACGACCGGTGTTTTACTTTTAACAAATGATGGTGAGTTAGCGCATCGTTTAACGCATCCGAGTTATCAAATTTCTCGTGTCTATAATGTGACACTAAATGCACCTATTGACCATACTCATGCCAAACAAATTTCACGTGGGGTAATATTAGATGATGGCGAAGAAACACAGCCATGCGAAGTATTTGTTGACCCACTTGACGGTAAAAAATTAATAATCGAATTACGTGAAGGAAAAAATCGTGAGGTACGCAGAATATTTGAAAAATTCGGCTATGATGTGAGAAAATTAGACAGAAAATTCTTCGCCACCCTTTCCACGCGCGGTTTAGCACGAGGGAAATACAGAGTTCTCACAAGAAGAGAATTATCCGAACTTAGACAACTCACCGGTTTAGACGAATAATCGTGAATTATTACATCAGCAGGGCGTTTTTTTACTTTTTTAGGAAATATCTATGACATATCGTTTGCGGTTCATCATTTTGACTTCCCTAATCTATTTTGTGGGTATAATTTCTGTGTATGCCCAGCAAGATAGTCTTACTATTCAAAAAACTAATGGCGGCACAGTAAGTAATTCCCAAAGCGATGGACCGCCGAGAGAAGTTATAGATATAACCGATGTTTTTTTTAAGTCTGTAATAAAAGGAGATGCAAAGCGCGCCTTGGAACGATTGCTGAAAGAAACTCGCATGGCAGAAAAAGAAGAAACCATGAAAGGATTGCTCGAAACAGTCAAAAGAGCAAATGAAATTTATGGTGATATTCGAAATTATGAGGTCGTGAGCTATGAGAATCTCTCTGCATCATTTACTCGATTACGATGCATTGCTTTACACCCCGATTTTCCGATGCGATGGGTATTTACTTTTTATCGTTCCCCTGTAAAAGGATGGGTCACTATAAATGTAAAATTAGATGATGATTCACAGTATCTATTTTCCGAAGATTAAGCATTAATGTTGGATTTTTTATACTCCCTTGGTATTAAATGGAGAAATAAACAATTTGATACTAAGAAATTTATTTCTTATAAGAGTTTATTACCGGTAATTAGTGTTGGGAATATCACGACAGGCGGTACAGGTAAATCTCCTTTTGTGCAGACACTTGCTCGGCATTGCATAAAAGAAGGTAAAAATGTTGCAATTATTGGACGTGGTTATCGGCGTTCAACTAAAGGCTTTTTACATATTTCTGATGGCACAACAATTTTCGAAAATGCAAAAACTGCGGGTGACGAATTATTGATGCATGCATCGGCTTTACCGAATGTCACTGTTATTGCCGACGAAAAAAGAAGCCGTGCAGCAAAGTGGCTTGAAAAAAACACCAATTGCAATCTTATATTATTGGATGATGGTTTTCAGCATCGTTATCTTGCTCGTGATGTGGATATTGTCTTAATTGACGAAAGAACTCTGACAACACGATTATTACCATTCGGACATTTACGAGAGCCGCTTACTTCATTACAAAGGGCATCTGTACTTTGCTTTACCGATACGGTTTCTCAGCACATAAAAATCAAATTATTGGAAGATATTCCACATTTACCAACACAAATTTTTACATATTCAACAAATTTTCGTGCAATTCGCCCTGCTTGGAGTATAGAAGAAACGCACATACAACCACAACATTGTGAAGTACTTACTTCTATTGCTCACCCACAAAGATTTCATACAATGCTACAAGATACAGGTTGGAGTATTATTCATTCACATACTTTTCCGGATCATTACTTTTTTACAGAACGAGATATTGTAAAAATATGCAACAGCAATGCACAATCTGTAAAAAAGTTGCTTATGACGACAAAAGATGAAGGCAAATTATCATCTTTCAAGTATCTCTTTGAACAATATTCCATAGAATGTTTCGTTGCCGAAATTGAAACATTCATTGATAATGAGGCAAAATTTTATTCATATATCAACTCAATTATTACAAAAAGAACATGATAACAATAGCATTAAGTAAAGCAACAGGCAGCCCTAAATATGCGCATTATGCTGAGTGGCTAAAAGCAACTGATGCCGAAATCTCAATTATTGATTTATGGGGTAAACCCAATGAAGAATGTTTAAGCATTCTCGAAAATGTGCATGGTCTGGTATTGACCGGGGGTGCTGATATTCATCCTGAACGCTATGGTAAACCCGAAAGAATTTCAGAATGTCATCTTGAGCCGGAGCGTGATACACATGAATTTGCATTATTTGAGAAAGCGCAAAAATTACTTTTACCGATTCTTGCAATTTGTCGTGGTGCTCAACTCATTAATGTAGCATTAGGCGGTACACTATATGTTGATATTCCTACCGATTATGTGGCTGACACAGAACATCGAAGTAAAGATGGAATTGACAGCACACATGGACTTCAAGTTGAAGCCGGTTCTTTGATAAGGAAAATAAGTAAATCTGATAATGGTAGTATTAACTCCGCACATCATCAAGCTGTGGAGAATTTGTCACCTCTGTTACGAAAATCAGCACTTTCTGAAGATGGTCTTATTGAAGCATTTGAATGGAATGAATTGCATGGACGCGGCTTTTTATTAGGAGTACAATGGCATCCTGAAAGAATGGATTATACAAATCCGTTTTCTTTACCAATAGCACAACATTTTCTCTATGAAGCAGAATCGTATCAACTTCTAGTTCAAGGAGTAAAAAAAATCATTGACTCCGAATAACTCATAGGTACTTTTATAAGTTTATCTCATAAGAATAAAAAAAAATCCCTCCCAAAAAGGAGGGATTTTTTCATTATACACGTGGTACAACAGTCAATTTTATTCAACTATTGTTAAGGGAAGTGTATAATTCAGTTTACTATTTTTTATTGTTACAGAATAACTTCCAGCAGGCAAGGATTCCAAAGATAGGATCACACTCGGTGTTTGGCTTATAACTTTCATTTTTTCTTCACCCAACACATTCACAATTGTAATTGTACTTTCTCCTTCAATTCCCTGAATGGTGCATTGTTTTTTTGCAGGATTGGGATAAACGCTTACAACACTTTCAACATCGTATTCATTCACAGAAGTTGCTGTTTTCTTACCATAGCCCATAACTGTTATCGTATCTGAACGAACTGAGCCATCCAGAACAAAACACATCTTTGCAGTATGCAATCCTTCCTTGACAGGTTTAAATGAAATAGTAAAAGGTAAACTATTATCACCGGCTTTTATTTTTTTATTCAACAACCCACTGATATCTGCTTGGAATCCTTCAATACCATGACTCACATTATTAAAAGATATGGAGCTTGTCGGATATGCAACCGCCGAAGTAATTGTCGTTGTCGTTGTTACATTATCATTAAGTGGAGCAATATAAGTCTCTTGTTTTGCTTCATTATTCTGATCTATTTCCATTGAATCAAAAGTAATTTCTTTTAATACGGCAATTGCACTGCGTAATGCTTTGGCAGTAACATCAACATTTATTTTTTCATTATTGTCAAATGTTACAATAACGGAAGTCGTAAAATTCCCGAAGCCTTTAGGTGTAAATATTATAGGAACATTTATACTTGATTTAGCTAATATTTTTTTACCAATAAGTACATTTTTTTCAACTACAAAATTAACACTGTCGGTCAGTTCAATATTCTTAATGATATAACTACGCTCTGCATACGTATTATTTATTGACAATTGATGAAGAATAGATTTTGTTAATGATGAGTTTATTTCAATAACACTTGGTATTTGGAATACTACTTGACCCTTACCAACATATTGTAAATCTTGATAAGAGAAATTACCATTTCTGTCTTGTGCAATAATAACTGCACGGGCATCGGCAGACGTATCAATAACAGTAGCTTTCCATGCCGAAGGAGTTACCTTTGTAGGATCAATCTTATTAATTTCAAATTTAATATTTTTTGAATAATCCGGTGCTAAAAAGACACGTGCTAATTTTGAACTTTTACCATTTTGCAATGGATCTGTCACTTTTCCGGTAAATACCGGACTTATTGCTTGATTATTCTGAATAGATGGTATTTTTTCTACGGCAATCACAGGTGAAGTTGTATCATTCAATGTTAAATCCATCAAATTAGCTGATGTTGGAAAGCCATAAGAATCATAATCAGAATAACCATAGGAATAAGCAGCAAATGGCTGATTTGCACGAATACGAAAGACACCGTCACCCGGTAATGTAAGCCGTTTCATGGCATACTTAAGACCTTTCGACGTTGGTACTGAAAAAATATGACCCGGATTAGCACCAAAACGGCTGAGAACTGTTTGCCACTCGATTTGACCATTTTTTAGTACTCCAAATTCCAAGTCATCAGGTATATTATCATTTTCCCCGAGTGCATAAACAAGATTTACATAATTTTTTGTGAATGGTAAAGTACTACCTTTTGCATTGGGTGTGGCAAATATAATTTCTTTTTGATATTGTTCAACAGGTGTAATTACATATTGGAAAGGATCGCTCGATACATTATCATCGGCTTGACCTGTATTGTACAACATAATATAAATAGGAGCATCCGCTGAAATATATGTCGATTTTGGTGGACCATCTTGTAAGCGTCGTTCAACGAATGCTTGATTTTCTGTACCATTTTTATTTTGTAATGTAAACCATTCTATACCATCACGATATACTTTTACATCTTTATAATCGGGATGAGCAAAAACGCGGATAACCGGATTGAACAGACGATCAACAAGTGCGGTCACATGATATTCTTTACCCCAGGTAACAGTTGGTAATTCCATATCTGCTATAAAATCACACCAAGGAACGCCGTTTGGAACGTTCGCACATTGATTCCCGGAAATAACGCCGACAGGCTTACTTGACGTCACACGACTACCGGCAATATCTTGACCATCATCATCATTTGCAAGGCAAATGACATCACCAGCATTTAATGTCCATTTTTTTATCTGTCCGGCTGTTAACCCACCGGTAGTCTTTGAACCCGAAGTCCCGCCCATGGTAAACGTTACTTCTGTATCATCAAATGCTGCTACTATATTGGAAAGTGCCGGAAGTTTGAACATTGAGCCGGTACCGGCAAATTGTGGCCATGAACCAATCACATAGTCTTGACCGAGTCCATTTATCGGAATACCCATAAATCCATCAGAAGTGTATTGGAATCGAGTCATTGCATATACTGCAACAGGCTCAGTAGAGGTCACGTGAACTCCACTCCCCGCATATACTTTTTCGGGTGGGGCTTTGGAAGTAGTGGGTTTTGAGTAGGGCTGTCCAATATTAGAAGGAAGTTTAAACTCAATGACATCATTGGCAACTGCCATTTTTGTCATTGTAAACCCTTTACCGGGTACCTCCACAGTCACGGGCTGACTAACACTAGATGCAACAAAAATTCGCGTTGTATTTTCTGCTCCCGCTACTTCTTCATAACATGGAGGAAAAGATACCCAGAACTCGGTACCTCCGGCATTGGTTTTGATATATTGCAAGAGTGAATCTCTTGAGATACTTTGGCTCTGCGCCATTGACTGCATACATAGTATGCTTAATACAGTAATGAAAACAGGTTTCATAGTAACCCTTCTAATATTGTAATTATAAAATTTCAACCATTCTATGCAAGGTTTATGCCTAAATTATATTATATTAATATCTTGCTATATATTTTGTGTTTTCAACTAAAATTATGATATTATTTTTAGACATATTAGCTTTTATAGGGCAATCTGATATATGTCAATTTTGTTTCGAGTTGTATAGTTCATAGAAAATATTTATAACCCTTTTCAATTATGTGAAATTTATTCCACAATTACTAAGGGGAGTGTGCAAATACCTTTACTATTCCGAATTAACACAGAATAGTTTCCGGAAGCTAAAGATTCGAAAGATATAATACTCTTCGTTTCTTGAGTTATGTGTTTCATTTTTACTTCGCCAAGAACATTGAGAACCATGATAGTGTTTTCGCCTGTAAGCCCGTCCACTGTGCATAGTTTTTTTACAGGATTAGGATAAATCCTAATATTTTGATTTTCATTATTATCCGAAACTGACGTGGTAACTTGTACTTGTGTCTTTGTCGTATAATAAAATTGACAATCGTCACCAATTCCAAGACTATCTTCATATTCCCCTATCGAGTTATTACTACACGAAAGAAGGTACTGTTTTTTTGAAAGCCCGGGTAATGTAAATGGCATTTTCAAATTTGAACCATCAAGTTCTGAAATCGTAAATCCTTGATTTTTTTTCTTAAATTCGAAACGACTTATGATAATGTCATCTTTTGAAGTATTGTTGACATCAAAGGCAATAGACGCTCTGTCCCCATATTTAACCATTCCAATTTGTAAATTATTTTTATCAATTTTACCTTTGAATGGAGAATATCGAATAACAAACGCAGTATCATTTCCTACATTATCGAAGGCAGCAATGCGAGCGCGAGCATCAATTCGGGGGTTATTAACTTTTAATGTCCAATATACTTTCGATGTCACACCGGCAACAATCTTCATCGGATTACCATTTTCATCAACAGTGGTGAATTCATAATTATAACTTGAATCCGGAATCAGATCCAAATAAACATTGGCTAAGTTTGATCGCACAGGCGTATCCGGTAAATCTTTAATATAAGCTAATAAACCATTAGCACTTTTCACCGAGCCATCACATTGTACAATATAGTCGGCAATGGGGTTTTTAGTATCAGTTTCCATAGTTCTACAACTCAGTTCTATGGAGTAAAAAAATTGACATTCATTTCCAATACCAATACTATCCACGAATTCACCAATAGTCCCTTTATTAAAAACTACATTAAATTCTTTTTCCTGTTTGCTTGTTAAAGTAAATGGTAGCATTATGGGTAATCCGTTCTTTTCGGTCAATACAAATCCTTCTGTGTTAGATTTACATTCCAAACGACTTATTTTCATTGATGTATCGGATGTATTCGTTACCTTGAAAGGTCGGGCATAAGGTGTATTGATATAAGTATAACCAAAGTCTATGTTTTGTGAATTAAAACTAACAGGAAAAGCCTCATATGTAACTATAATTGAAGTATCATTACCGGCTTTGTCAACAAAAACAATTCTAGCTTGCGCATCCTTTGCAGGATTCACAACTTTAAGAGTCCAATATATTTTTGTACTAATACCCGGGATAATTTTTGTTGGTTTACCTTTTTCATCAACGACTTTAAATTCATAATTGTAGCTTGAATCGGGATCAATATCCATATAAATAATTGCCAGATTGGAACGAATATTCGCATCATGAGGTATCTCATTTACAACAGGTAATTTACCATCAATACCTTGAGCACTTCCATCACATAAAACCTTGTATGCGGGAATTGGGGGCATTGTATCCATTTTTGTTAAATCACCGAGAGCAACGCTTGCAGGAAAACCATAGGAATCATAATCAGAATATCCATAGGAATATGCAGCAAATGGTTGTTTTGCACGAATACTGTACACACCGTCACCGGGAAGTATAATACGTTTCATGCCATATTTGAGTCCATTAGAAGTTGATGCCGAAAATATTTGTCCGGGATTGACACCAAAGCGGCTTGCAACGCTTCTCCATTCAAATTTACCATTGTTTACAACAGCAAATTCCAAATCTTGAGGAATACTGTCTTTTTCATTAAGCGCATACACTATATTGAGATAATTTACAGTAAATGGCAGTGTCCCTCCTTTTGCATTTGGCGTGGAGAATATAATTTCTTTTTGATATTGCTCAACGGGACTGATAACACATTGGAAAGGGTCGCTCGCTACATTATCATCGCCTTGTCCGGGATTATAAAGCATGACATAGATTGGTGCATCTGCGGTAATGAGAGTTGATTTCGGAGGACCGTCTTGCAAACGTCGCACTGCAAATGCCTGATTTTCAATACGGCTATTATTGGGAAGAACTAACCATTCTTTACCATCACGATATATTTTTACATTTTTATAATCAGGATGTGCGAATATACGGATGATGGGGTTATTTAATCTATCAATGAGTGCAGGAACATGATACTCTTTGCCCCATGTTGTCGTTGGTAATTCCATTTCAGCAGTAAAGTCACACCAAGGTACACCTTCCGGAATATTCGCACATTGATTGCCGGAAATGACACCGACAGGTTTTGATGCCACAACTCGGCTGCCCGCAATATCTTGACCATCATCATCATTGGCAATACAAATTACGTCACCGGCATTAAGCATCCATTTTTTTGTCTGTCCGGATCGTAAACCACCGGTAGTTTTTGAACCGGAAGTTCCGCCCATGGTAAACGTTACTTCTGTATCATCAAATGCTGCCACTATATTGGAAAGTGCCGGAAGCTCAAACGATGAACCGGCAGCAGTGTATTGGGGCCAAGAAGCAATCACATAATCTTGTCCCAGACCGGAAACAGGGATTGCCAAGAACCCATCGGATGTATATTGAAAGCGCGATATTCCATAGACAACAATTGGTGATATAGATGTTACATGAATACCTGCACCGCTATAAATTTGTTCTTTTGGAGCTTTAACCAGCGTGGACTTTGAATATGGTTGCCCAACATTCGTTGGAAGCTTGAATTCAAGCACTTCATTTGCCGGTGCCATTTTCGTCGAAGCCCAGCCCTTTCCCTGAACTTCTACCGTTACCGGTTGGCGAACTTGGGATACCACAAAAACACGGGTTGTATTTTCTGCCCCGGCAACCTCTTCATAACAAGGTGGAAAAGAAAACCAAAACTCATTACCTGCTGCGGATGCATACTTTGCCATAAAGTTCAAAAGGGAATCCTGCACAATAGATTTGCCTTCCGCAACTGTACTCATCAGTAAGAGACATACCCAAACAAAGACGAAATGCTTCATAACACGACCGAATACCTTTTAAGAACAATAGTTTATCAGAGAGTCTATCCATTACCGTGACACTGAATTATTCAATACAATAGATATACTCATTTTCTCTTCATCACAAACGACAAAAAAAATGTGGATTTGTTACACCATATTGTAATAACTTCTCAAAGATAATTTTGTTATTGGTATAACCCAATTGTGCAATTCCGACGGGAAGAAATACTTGAACACTCTATTCTTACTATAACATTGGCTATTATAAGCCAAAAAACTCTCCTCTGTATTATCAAACGAGAGTTTCTCATTTTGCAAGGCAAACTTATTACTAACTACGGTACGGTTTCGTAATCATGAAAAACGTAGAGCGTTGTCCGGGGACTGCTACCAAACGGCTCCATCCTACGCATTTCTAATCTCTCAGGTGTAACATTAAGCAAATCCCATGTTTGGGTTTCTTTATACCTGGGAGTCGTATATTGTTTCCAGCGCAAAACAACTTTTGCACCATCATCTTCCATGGTCCACGTACCTTCTTCATAGGAAAAATTGTTAAGAAAACTAACCGCAAATGTACCATCGGTGTAAAAACGTATATATCGTGTTTTTGCCCACGGCAGAGTAGAATCAGAGACTCCATTATATTGCGCAGAAACTAATTGCCAACTTTGAGCAAACAAGTCTTTTCTTGTTTCCAAATCATTTTTCGGCTCAGCAGGAACTTCAACCACTAAACATCCGGCACATAAAAACAAGCTACACAGGATTGAAATAGTGATAAACGATACATAGTTTTTCATAAAGCACCTTTAAGTAATTTTTGACTATAACATTCACGGTAAACGGTAAATCAAAGGAAAAACAAACCGATTTTACATCTTTTTTTGTAAAATAACCATAATCTCACACGAAGGTGTACCCGCAAACATATCAAAAGGAATAGCATATTCAACATCATAACCGCAATCATCCCATGTTTTGAGTGAACAAGGAATTTCTTCTATATTGCAAAATATATGAACAATTTTTTCCGGAGATCTATCTGCAATAGCTGTCATAATATCATTAGAAACACCAGAACGCGGCGGGTCTAAGACAACTAATTCCCTGCCACTATTACGAGGCAATAAATTTTCAATTGTATCAGCAGTTATTGCACGTGCGTAAAATTTGAATTTACCTTTTGGATAAAACTCGGCACACTTTTTTGCATTTTCTATTGAAAATCCCGCAACATCAATACCATAAACTTCCTTACATTGTTGTCCTACTTGAAATGCAAACAAACCATAACCACAATAGAGATCAAGTAAATTATGTTCTTCCGTCGGCTGAAAGATTTCTTTAACTTTATCGGCAATGTAATTTGCCATTGGTATATTCACTTGCATAAAACCGAACGGACTTGCTAATGTTCGTACATCGTTATGGCTTAATCTCAAAGCATCAAAACCATAGAGTTTTTTTATTCGTACAGAGCCTTTTGCTTCAAATTCTTGTTCAAGATAATAATCAGATCGTGAAGGATCAAAAAATAAAAATGCTGATTGTACTTGTGGTAATTGTTTTTTCATCTTTTCAGCAATGATTTTAGCTGCACGGACAACAATAGCATCAATTTCTGCAATGTTGAAGATACAACAAACTTCTTTATCTGATTGTCGAAGAATTATAAAATTCAAACTTTGAGCAAAATCTCTATTTTTTTTATCTCCTATAATGTAATATAGAGTCTTGTATATTTCTATATGCAAAGGCGGGTCTAATAATGACTCAGCCACATCCGCTTTTGTAAATGAACCATCTGCATGGGTAAACTTCATACCGGTTGGTTGAATGTTCACACGCCGTTTTGTCGTAGAACGATACCCTCTCGGCTGAGGTGCAGCAACAATTGGCAATAACTTGGCTGTAATCTTATGCATTTTCCACCATTGTTGCAAAGACTGATTTTTAATATCCACTTCTTTATCGTATGGAATATCTGCCAATAGCTCAATTTTTTTTCTTTCATGAATAGGAAAACCAAGTTTATCCATCACCAAATCAAAAAATTGTGTTTGCGTACTTCGATGTATGACAGTCGTTCCACGTGAGAAAGAATGTTGTTTTTTCTGAATATTTAGAGTCACACTATGGCGAGAACGAGGATTTTCCCTTTTATGCGTTGTCGTCCCTTGGCGTTCAGATTTTTGTGTATAGTTTTTCTTCATAAAAAATCAATGTGCAATAATTATCGGAACAGTCTGTGTACTTCCATCAATTGTAAAGGTCACATAATATAACCCCGAAGCTACGTCAGAACAATTCCATTCTGCACTGTTTTGTTGTGACGAGGTTGAATATAATTTTGCACCAAGTGTTGAGAATATAGTAACAGTAAATTCTTTACCCAATACATTTGAAAAATGAACACGGTCATGTGCAGGATTCGGTGTAATGCTAAAATCAGACATATAATTGGGTTGCTCATATACTGAGCTAACATCTTTATCCATTATCGTAAGCATATCCTGCGAAGTAAGCGCACGTTTATATAAGCGTATATCTTCAAGAACAATATCTAAAGGATTTCTTACTGTATCTGAAATATTTTCTGCACCGATAAACATTGCAGAAGCCCAAGGTAATGTTGTAGATTTAGTGAATGGAATTGCTGTAATTCTATAACTGTCATAATAAATAGACAATGTATCATCTTTCTTGACAAAAGCCATGTAATAAATTCTGTTAGATTCGCTCATTAATGGCGCAATCACAGACTTATCATCAATAGTAAGTTCCAAAGACTGCTCATTCATTGAATTTAGAATAGATATCTTAAAACCACGCTTTTCCTTTTCATTATAAGCGTCCAACAATGCTCCATTTGATTTTGGATTAGTATTATTCATCCAGAACGCAACAGTAAAGTCTTTGGTAAAACTTGCACTGTCTTGAACCTTAGCGGTCATAGCATTATTTTCATTTAGAAAATGAAGGGCAGCACCTTTTTCACCATTAGTAAATATTGGGTAATTATTAAGAATCTGCGCATTGTACAATTTAGCACTTTTATCAAAAATTATACCTGTTTCAATATTATTAAAGTCCCAATGTGCAACTAAATCTTTAGTATTATTACCTAAAACAATTAAACGCACATCTGACCATTCACCGAATGTCGAATTACCACGGCTTCTCACTCGCCAATAATATTCACCGGATGGTGAAGACAATGATTTAATAATAAATGTCGTATCATTAGCTTGAGATTGATCGGTAACAATTGTAGTAAATTTTTCATCCGTTGCAATTTGAATATTATATATGCTACTTGCATTATTTTTTCTCCATCGCAAAGTCAGAGGCAGCTCTGCAACACGTATAATTGGCGGCGGTGACACAATAATCGGCGATGGTGATATAGATGAAACTCGCTCCATAATACCAACAAATCGTGCATTAGGATTATTGTCATTCCATTTACCTTCAGGATTATCACCTATATGACCATAATCCTCTACCCCGCCAAAATTATTTGGTTCTCCGTTATTCCAATGTGTAAACGTAGATTTTTCACCACTCGACCACACATACTCGCCTTCTTTTTCACGATCATTAATACCTATCCATTTGTTTTTTACACCAAAGGTAGAATCAATCCATTTATTCTCTGCTAATGAACGAACTGTAGCAAGATGCGCACCAAATCTCTGAGCATAAGCATGTGCTTCTTCCCATGTTAATGATGGAGTTTCTTCATATCCATGACCATTAATTTTACTCATTCTCCACCTAAAATATACACATTGACGAAGTTCAGACCATGGAGAAAGCAATGTATCTTGACCGAAGGAGCGTACTCTCCAATAATAAACACCATTTTGTGGAAATTGTCCTGTTGTCGTTGAGCAATAATTATTAGAAAGTCGTAAGGTTAAAATTGGTTCGGTAAATGTACTATCTAAAGCTAATTGGAAATAATACCCCAAGGCATCTTTCGCTCTATCCCAAGTAAACAACTGTTCTTCGGATAAAAGCGATGATTTATTCTCGGGGAGATTTAACCGAGGCGGTTGTAAATTACCTACTTCCGATTGGATATAATGCGGATATTCATAAATCGTGACATGGTTAATTTGACCTTCTGTGATATCATTCCATAAACCATTTTGCAATATATTGATGTAATGTTCATTGTTTTGAAAGTTATCGGGCTGATTTGGCGACCATTGTTGAAATGTTGTTGGCTCTCCACTTACCCATTTCCAATCTGCTTCTTTTCTTCTGTCAGTCAAACCAATACGTAAATCACCGGTAAAATTATTTCTTATAAAATCATTTTCTTGTTTATTTCTTACTGTGGACATATACAAGCCTGCATTTTTTGACAGTCCTAAAGCCATAAGCCAAGTATTACCCGTTACCGCTGCATAAAATGATTTATTCGATGAATTGTACTTCCACACTGGAAGTGTATAATTCCATATTTCAGATATTTCATTCATTTGATTTTCAAACACAACTTCAACGTACCAAGACATTTTTACTATAGTATCCTGCACTTTATCTGTATTACGGAATGTAAAGAACGTATCTTTTGTAATAAATTGAGAAAATGAGAAAAAATTTCCCAAAAGACGACGTTGTATTGTTATCTTATACTCTTTTGCACCGACAACTGAACTCCAACGAAACATAATTTTTTCAGGATTGACTATGGATTCATTCGCCGGGCTTATCAACATCGGTGCATTTACTGTCGTATCAGCCGAAAAAGATCTTGTGAGCGAATCATTCATGGCATTACCGTCATTAGCATAAAATGTACGTACAATCATTTCAATCGTCCCACGACGACGTAACACAACAGTATCAAATGAAATGTTTTTTATGGCATTAGCTGTTAACTCATCAATGACGACAGTATCCCTATAAAATCTGTTTCCTGTTGAGGCATGCTTCATTTTAAGAATAACCGGAATATTTTTTATAGTTTGAGATGAATTATTTTTTATACTCACAGCAGGAATAAATCGAGGAATTTGTAGAGAAGCATTAACCTCAGGGAATTGATATTCTAATGGTTGAACATCATTGACAACACGTATTGTGAATGTTCTGTCCGATACATCTGTTATCAGTGAGTTTTCAAAATTATCAATTCTAATACGTGCCGATTGTGTAGGAAAATATGGTATTTTCCAAGTATATTTTAAAGAATCGGCAGGATAATTACTGATAATATTTTCCCATGTTTTTCCATCATCTGTTGTGAGAAATAAGCGAACTGTTTTTACATCTTTAGATTGCCAACGTAACACGTATTGTGTTCCGGCATCTACGGTTATTGAAGTATTAATATCTACAACTTGTAATGAACCGGTGTTTTTCACCGATGGAGAACAATGAATAGGAATTGTTTTTTCATCATTCCACACATTCGTATCTCCGGAATTAACAAGTGAAGCTCTTAATAGCCATTGCCCCGTATCAGCAATGTTCATTTGTTTAAACTGAACAACGGTTGATTGCCCTGCAGATAACGTTGTAACTTGAACGGAATCAGAATAAAGAACTTGATGCGTAACAGGAAAAAGAACTTCATAACGTACTTTTAACGTTGTTCGATTATTTTTACCGATATTCGCAATTCTTACTCTTGGAACAAAATTTGTCTTAGTTTGCAGCTTACTTCCGGCTTTCGGGGATTCAAAGTCCATCACTCCTACATCATTAAGGACAATCCCGTTTTCCGGGTAAATACATTGTGCTTTTTCAGCCCTATCTCGCAATAAATTTGCGACACGTGGATGGAAAAATAATTGTGTTCCAAAACTTGTTAAATGACAATAACTCATTATGGTTCCGCGACGCGGACGTGTCCCTTGATAACATCCACCTTCGGCTTGAAAGCAAGAATCAATTGCTGGACTCCATCCACAATTATGTGTGTGCGGTGAACCAAAATTATGTCCTGTTTCATGCGAAACAACATCTAAATCCCAAACATAGCTTGGTGATGGATATGTTACATTATTGCCTATTCCATTTGCTGCATAACCATAACCGCCACCGCCTTTTACATCTGCACATAATACACCGACCCATGCAACTCCGCCAAATCCATGCCCTGACATCAAATGAGCAAGAGTTCTATTTACATGCCGCATATTTGTATTCCAATAATTTCGAAATTGTCCGAGCATATCTGTACTTGTTCCGGGATATGGATCGGTTGTAGTCCAAACACGCATATAATTAATACGAAACGTGACTTGAGCATCACGCTTATAAATTGCTGCAACTCCACCCCATACTGTCATAACATAATTAACCGCTCGAGAAATATCGCGCTGATGTGCAGCATAAAGTGCATCGTCAAGATCCAAAGCTAATTGTACTGTTAATGTTGTGGAATTATGTACATGCTCATCTTTACCCTGATCTTTATCATCCGGATTTTCATCTTTCATTACTTCACCGGACTCTTTGACAACCTTATTTACTAAATCATAATATTCGGGAAGATCCTCCGATAAACATTGCTTTTTTTGTTTATTTTGCCCATTATCTTTATACATAATTAATGTTGACGATTTTTTTTTGTCTAAGGATAATGGTGCTATGAGATAACGAACTCTAACACTATTTTCTATTTTCTCACAATAGCCGACAGCATAATTTTTGAATACGGCAAGATATACAAACGATTGTGGAGAATTAACTAAATTACCACTTAATAGGACAACATCTTCCGGTACAAAACTTGTTTCAACGCCATAAGAATTAGCAAGAAATGTTGTTGCATTATCTGTAAGATGAAACCGTGTTAAGACCGCTTTTTCTATTTTCTCACCAATACGCAGAGGCAGTTCACAGTGTGCAAATAAATTATTCTTTAATTGTTGAAATACTTGTTCATTCACTTTAAAAAATGAAGATTGAGAGGGATATTTTCTTGGTTGACTAACAGATACTGTCTCAAGAATAGTAGTCTCTGCCTGTAATTTCGAAAAAGAAAAAAACACAATTATAATTGCAGTAAACAATGTAGTATATCTATTCATAATAATTCTCCACACAAAAAATATGAACTATGTATTAAAGTAATTTGAGAGCTTATAAAATATATCAGTAAAATATATCAGCGAAAGTAAAAATTGTGAACTTAGGTATATAACCTAAAACGTATATTTACATATTTCTGCGATACTGTCCACCAACTTGATATAACGCTTGACTCATTTGTCCTAATGAACAGAATTTAGCTGCTTCCAATAATGCCTCAAAAATATTACCATTGTTTATAGCGGTATTTTTTAACATTGTGAGAGCTTGCTCAGAATTTGTAGTATTGCGATTTTGAAAATATTGAACATTCTTTATTTGTTGCTCCTTCTCTTCGGTTGTAGATCGTATGACTTCTTGCGGTAAAATTGTCGGTGACCCCGAGCTACTTAGAAAGGTATTTACTCCAATTATTGGATATTCTCCTGTATGTTTTAATGTTTCATAATATAAAGATTCTTCTTGAATTTTATTCCTCTGATACATCATTTCCATTGCACCGAGTACTCCTCCACGTTCTGTAATGCGATTAAATTCGGCATATACGGCTTGTTCAACCAAATCGGTTAATTCTTCGATAATAAAGGAACCTTGTAATGGGTTTTCATTTTTAGCAAGTCCCAACTCTCGATTTATAATTAATTGTATAGCTACTGCACGGCGTACTGATTCTTCTGTCGGAGTAGTAATTGCTTCATCGTAAGCATTAGTGTGTAATGAATTACAATTATCATAAATCGCATAAAGTGCTTGCAAAGTCGTACGAATATCATTAAAATCTATTTCTTGTGCATGAAGCGATCTGCCCGAAGTTTGAATATGGTATTTTAACATTTGCGAACGTTCATTGCCGCCATATTTAAACTTCATCGCTTTAGCCCAAATTCTACGCGCAACACGACCAATAACGGCATATTCGGGGTCTATACCATTTGAAAAGAAAAATGATAAATTAGGCGCGAAATCATCAATTTTCATTCCTCGAGAAAGATAATACTCAACAAATGTAAAACCATTTGCTAAAGTAAAAGCTAATTGTGTTATTGGATTTGCTCCTGCTTCAGCGATATGGTATCCGGATATTGAAACCGAATAAAAGTTACGCACTTTATTATCAATAAAATATTGCTGAATATCGCCCATCATTCGTAGGGCAAACTCCGTCGAGAAAATACATGTATTTTGTGCTTGATCTTCTTTTAATATATCGGCTTGTACAGTACCTCGAACATTTTGTAAAGCTTTTTGTTTACATAGTTCATATATCTCAGGATTAAGAACTTGGTCACCTGAAACTCCCAATAAGAGAAGGCCTAATCCATTATTACCTTCAGGTAGTTCATTTGGCAATTGACCGGTTGCAATATTCTGATACAAAGGTAGTTTGCAATTCTTTTCAAAGTAAATTTTCTCGATTTTTATCTTTATTTCATTTGTTAAATCATGTTCTCGAATATATTTTTCACATTCTTGGTCAATGGCTGCATTCATAAAAAAAGCAAGCAGCATTGGAGCAGGTCCATTTATTGTCATAGAGACTGAGGTCTTTGGATTCGTTAGATCAAACCCGGAATAAAGTTTTTTTGCATCATCAACTGTGGCAATACTTACTCCCGAATTACCAATTTTCCCATAAATATCGGGACGATAATCGGGATCCTCACCATATAAAGTTACTGAGTCAAAAGCCGTGGAGAGTCTTGCAGCCGGCATACCATGTGAAAGATAGTGAAATCGCTTATTTGTACGTTCAGGACCTCCTTCACCAGCAAACATTCTCGTTGGATCTTCACCTTGACGCTTAAATGGATACACTCCGGCAGTATATGGAAATTCACCCGGAAAATTCTCAACCATTGCCCAACGGACTATTTCTCCCCAATCTTCATATTTGGGCACTGCAACTTTAGGAATCCGAGAATGTGATAAAGACTCAATAAAATTACTTACTTTTATTTCCTTGCCCCTAACCTTGTATGTAAAATTATCACCTTGATAATTTTCTTTTTTATTATTCCAGTCTTCTAAAATTCTTTTGACTTCCGGCTTTAAATTTTCTATAATTCTAATGTAAAGCCCTTGCAATTCACTCAGAGTTGTGTTTTCGCTCATATTACCCAGATTACTCTTATCATATTGATTGTTGATTATCATAAGTTTCCTAAACTATTTATTGATAATAGTTACAAAGATACTCTGTTTTCGTTAATGATTTTCATATTGAAATGAAAGATTTTCTTATTAAGCAGAAAACGCCTCTTGGTATTATATCCAAGAGGCGTTTTCATGAGGTTTGCACTCATCGTTAGCGATGAGCTATTGCTTATTGTACTACAGACATTGTGCGTGTT
>Ga0209570_1000189_pt1 | contig 115503 bp, 86 predicted proteins | sample EBPBio172007_DNA_FD_185861 | JGI IMG/M metagenome (GOLD analysis project Ga0209570, IMG submission 185861) | Wastewater treatment Type I Accumulibacter community from EBPR Bioreactor in Madison, WI, USA - Reactor 1_9/17/2007_ DNA (SPAdes)... | ecosystem: Engineered > Bioreactor > EBPR >... | reverse complement strand
CCGCCTCCTTCTGGTGTGTTTCCGCCTCCTTCTGGTGTGTTTCCGCCTCCTTCTGGTGTGTTTCCGCCTCCTTCTGATGTGTTTCCGCCTACTTCTGGCGTGTTTCCGCCTCCTTCTGGTGTGTTTCCGCCTCCTTCTGGTGTGTTTCCGCCTCCTTCTGGTGTATTTCCGCCTCCTTCTGATGTGTTTCCGCCTATGCGGAAATAGATTGGAAGCATCGGGAAGTAGATTGGAAGCATCGGGAAGTAGATTGGAAGCATCGGGAAGTAGATTGGAAGCTCCCAGAAGGTTGTAAGACAGGGACAGATAATCAAAAGACAGGGACAGATAATCAAAAGACAGGGACAGATGGTCACAAAACAGGGACAGATGGTCAAAAGACAGAGCCAGATAGTCACAAGACAGGGACAGATTCTCAAAAGACAAGGACAGATGCTCAAAAGACAGGGGCAGATGGTCACAAAACAGGGACAGATGGTCACAAAACAGGGACAGATGGTCAAAAGACAGAGCCAGATAGTCACAAGACAGGGACAGATTCTCAAAAGACAAGGACAGATGCTCAAAAGACAGGGACAGATGGTCGCAAAACAGGGACAGATAGTCATAAGAAGCTCCCAGATGATGAAAAGACAAGGGCAGATGCTCAAAAGACAGGGACAGATGGTCGCAAGATGGAGGCAGATGATGAAAAGAAGCTACCAGATGGTCAAATGACAGGGACAGATGATGAGCATGGTTCAAGTGCAGATATGCGGATGATGTTCAATGGCTCTTTTCTTTGTCGCGCTTCATCCCGTCAATAATCCCGAAGGGATGAGAAAATACATCCACCCCGTCAGACTGCGTCTGCCACCCCTCAATGAGGGGAATTTTTGAACTATAACAGCTGCCGATTAATCCCGAAGGGATGATATGTTAATAGAAAAAGAGTTTGATGGAATGGACGATTACCATAAACCTATAAGGTTTTCAAAACCTTATAGGTTTGGATACGGAATCCACCCCGTCAGACTGCGTCTGCCACCCCTCACGGTTGCTATGTATATCCAGCTCTCATGAGAATAGTATCTGTGAACTTCGCAAGAAAAGTTTCGTTTTAATGAAACCTTTTGCTATCTTTGCGCTTTAAAGCGCTTTAAACGAATCGAGTAGATGACAAAACTTTTTGAAATAACATTTCTTGATGAGGCTTTCCAATTTGTTAAATCATTGGATAAGAAACATGCCGAAAAGATTATTTACAATATTCGTAAATCACAGATTGAAATTGACCCCAAAATATTCAAGAAATTACGAGATGATATTTGGGAGTTTAGAACTTTGTATCAAGGTTTGCAGTATCGGCTATTGGCATTTTGGGATAAAACGGATAATAATAACACATTAGTAGTCTCAACACACGGTTTTATTAAGAAGCCCAGTAAAGTTTCCGATTCTGAAATTGAGAGAGCAAAACAATTGCGAACACTATATTTTAATGAAAAATAAAAAAGATATGAAAACCCACACATTTGATGAAGTTCAAGACAAGATTCTTGGGAAAATCGGCACACCCGATCGAGATCGTTTTGAGTATGAATTGCAACTTGATTTAATCGGTAAAGCAATTAAACAGGCAAGAAAAGAACGGCATCTCACACAAGAGGAGTTGGGGAAATTAATTGGTGTTCAAAAAGCCCAAATTTCACGACTTGAAAATGATGCAAGCAATGTAACAATGGACACACTCTTGAGAGTATTCACAGCATTGAAAGCGAAAGTTACATTTCAAGTGGAACTCCCGACTACGACTATACATATCGGTTAAAAATTAATCACTACTTTCACGCCCCATAACTTTTGCACAGCCCATCGGTGATTTTTAGAAGAATAATTGGCAACAATGCGCAAACGTGAGTAATAATCTTTGTATGGACAATGTTTTGTAGTTTTGGGGGAAGAAAAGGGCGGATTGCGGCTGGTGGGATATAGGTGCAATGGTAAAACGACACTACAACCATCGGGCGACAAGTAAAAACTTGATAACTTTGGGACGCTTAACTCGACATTTTAAATATATTTGACAGATACAAATTTTTATAGTAATACGACTTGAAAACACAACATACAATAATTAACGGTGACAGCAGACAAATGACTGAATTGCCTGACAATTCGGTGCATTTGGCTATTACTTCACCACCATATTGGCAGTTAAAGGATTACGGAACTGACAATCAAATCGGCTTTCACGACAGCTACGAAAATTACATCAATAACTTGAATTTAGTGTGGAAAGAGTGCTACCGGACTCTTCACAATGGTTGTAGGTTGTGTATAAATATTGGAGATCAATTTGCCCGAGCGGTGTACTATGGGCGTTACAAAGTCATTCCCATTCGAGAAGAAATCATCAAGTTCTGTGAAAACATCGGGTTTGATTATATGGGTGCAATCATTTGGCAAAAAGTAACGACATCTAACACAACAGGTGGTGGCGTTCAAATGGGTTCGTATCCATATCCAAGGAACGGGATTTTGAAATTGGATTATGAATTCATTCTCGTATTTAAAAAATTAGGCGACAGCCCAAAACCGACCAAAGAACAAAAAGAACTTTCAAAAATGACAGCAGAAGAATGGAATACCTTTTTTGCAGGGCATTGGAATTTTGCAGGAGCAAAGCAAAACGGACATATTGCCATGTTTCCGGAAGAATTGCCAAGGCGACTTATTAAAATGTTTTCGTTTGTTGGCGAAACTGTTCTTGACCCATTCGCAGGAAGTGGAACAACAGCTTTAGCAGCAAAAAATACAGATAGAAATTCAATTGGTTTTGAAATCAATCCCGAGTTTATTCCAATAATTAAAGAAAAATTGGAAGTTCATCAAAAGGATTTGAACGGAACGACGTATGATTTTTTACAACAGAAATCATTGAAAGCAAATTTTGAAAAAGAAATACAAAAACTACCATACATTTTCAAAGACCCACATACACTTGACAAGAAAATTGATGTAAAAAAACTTCAATTTGGTTCTAAGATTGACAAGGACAGTGCAAGTAAGCGAGAAGAATTATTTACGGTAAAAGAAGTTATCAGCCCTGAAAAAATTCGTTTGAACAATGACTTGATTGTAAAACTTCTTGGAGTAAAAGAAGACCCGATAATTAATGGCAAAGCAACATCATTCCTGATTGAAAAAACGAAAGGGAAACGAGTATTTCTAAAATATGATATTGTAAAGCACGACACGGAAAACAACTTACTTTGCTATCTCTATCTTGAAAATAAGACATTCATTAATGCTCATTTAATCAAAAACGGTTTGGTGCAAGTGGACAGCGATATTGATTTTAAATACAAAGACAAATTTCTAAATCTCTTGCAAAAACAAAATGGATAGACAAATGATAAAGCGATACTCCAAAGAATTTGGAAAGAAAGAGAAAGTACTCAATTACGCAACACAGACATATCAATTATCTCGACCCAATAAAGTTGGAGCAGTCATGGCACTTATTCGTGAGTGCCAACCCAAAACCATTGAAGAATGGGAAAAGTGGTATTTTGAAAATGCAATAACAGATGGAAAAGCATCGGCTAAAATTACGAAGGAGAGCTTGGAAGAACTTGGAGAACGACTTTTCGTAAAAATCAAAGAGATAGTAATTCCTGAATGGACAGAGGCATTTAACCAACTTACTTTACAGGACTGTATTGATTACATTCATAACCTTACTATCAACAGAACTTTTGACGGATTTATCAGAGAAAAATCTGTCATTGAGGATAATCTTGCAAAGACATTTCCAAACATAAAATTTGAAGAAAGCGCCCCCGAACTTGACCATGCAGGCGATATTGATTATCTCGGTTGGGTTGGTGACAAAGCATTTGGTATTCAGATAAAGCCGATAACCACAAAATCAAATTTTGGTAACTACTCAGCTACCGAGAGAATGAAATCAAGTTTTGACGACTTCACTAAAAAATTCGGTGGACAAGTGTTTGTGGTTTTCAGTATTGATGACAGAATAAAAAACGAAGAAGTTGTAGGACAAATTGCCGAAGAAATCAAACGACTGACAAAATGAGAACAAGAACCATATCCGCACGCAGTCATTTGACTCGATGAAGGGCTGATGTGCAAACTTGAAAATATATAGTTGTATGAACAGTGAATGTTTTGTAGTTTTGGGGAAAGAAATCAGAAAAGAATCAGAAAAGAATAATATTACAAACAAGATAAATAGAAATATAATGATTGCGAAAACAGATTTACTAACACTCAAAGAAGCAGCAGACTTTGCCAGTAACCATATCAATAAGAACGTAACGACTTCTAATATTTCCTATTTGGTGAACTATGGCAGAATACCAAAAGCAGGAAGTAACGGAACAGTTTTAATTGATAAACACGAACTTATCAAATACTATGAAGGTTATTATGGTAGTCGGGAGTTAGATTGGAAAGATAAGTTAGGTAGTGATTTGAATTGGTCTTTAAGTTTTGAGCATCTCAAAGAAGCTGAAACGACTAAGCATGTACACCGTTTGCACCCCTACAAAGGTAAATATATTCCACAATTAGTAGAATATTTTTTAGATGATCACGTAGATGAATTCAAAACACAAACTTTTTTCAAAAAAGGCGACATTGTACTTGATCCGTTTTGTGGAAGTGGTACAACTTTAGTACAATCCAATGAATTAAGTATTCACGCTATTGGAATTGATGTTTCGGCTTTTAATGCTTTAATAGGAAATGTCAAAGTTTCGGAAGTTGATGTAATTGATCTTTATCAAGAAACTGTTAAAATTACTCAATCTCTTAAAAAATTCGTTGCTTCAGCATCGTATATTCAATTTGAAAAAGAACTTTCTGAATTTTTGACGTACTACGATAAACAATTTTTCCCTTCACCTGAGTTTAAAATTAAGGTAAGAAAAAAAGAAATAGATGAAAAGACTTACACAGAAGCACACGAAAAAGTTGTTTTAGAAAAGTTTAATGAATTAGTAGCCAAATATAACGTAAAGATTACTCAGGACATAAAAAACAATTTTTTAGAAAAATGGTATTTACAACCCGTCCGTAGTGAAATTGATTTTGTTTTTGAACAAATTAAGAAAGTACAGAACACACACACTAAAAAAGTGCTTACTGTAATCTTGAGCCGCACTATGCGTAGTTGTAGAGCAACAACTCACGCAGACTTGGCAACTTTGGTAGAGCCTGTAACAACAACTTACTATTGTGCGAAACATGGGAAGATTTGCAAACCTTTATTTTCTATTGTTTCGTGGTGGGAAAGATATTGCAAAGACACAATTCAGAGGTTTGCAGAATTTTCCAAACTAAGAACTAACACATTTCAATTTTGTCTGAATGGTAACTCAGAAACGATAGACGTTTTTGAAGAATTAGAAAAAAGGTATCCTGCATTTTATGAATTAGTTAAACACCAAAAAATCAAAGGTATTTTTTCAAGTCCACCTTATGTCGGTTTGATTGATTACCACGAGCAGCATGCATACGCTTACGACTTGTTTGGATTTAAGAGAAAGGACGATCAAGAGATAGGTTCTATGAGTAAAAAGCAAACAAAACAAGCACAGCAAGATTATGTGAAAGGAATTGCGAATGTACTGAATAACTGTAAGCGTTTTTTAGCCGATGATTACGATGTTTTCTTGGTTGCTAATGACAAGAACACTCTATACCCACAAATTGCAGAAATGGCAGGTATGCAAATTGTGAATCAATACAAACGACCAGTATTAAACCGAACAGAAAAAGACAAAGGAGCATATTCAGAAATAATTTTTCATTTAAAATCAGAATAATTTATGGCTCAAAACTCACAAGACGTATCTGATGCAATTAAACAAGTAGTACAAGTTCTAATGGATAGAGTTATGGAAAATGTTTTGTTTAATGACCCTTTCATTGCAGAAGAACATAAAGCAAAAAAGCCATTGTATGCAGCACTTGTTCCAGATGAAATTTTTAAAGGTTCTCATTTTGAAAGACGATTTGTCACACCGTTCGGCGGCGTTTGGGAAAAGTTAGCGCAAGTAGCATGCAAGACAGGGTTAGGTTTTTGTGAACTACAAAAAACAATCAATGGTAATATTCCCAAAGAACGGCTAGTTAGGATAGCCGAGGTTCTGAATAAACTTGAACATACAGCAAAAGGAGAAAAGAAAATAAAACCAGATTGGGATAATGAATTGAAATATATTTTGGAAGGAAAAGGAGAACTTATTCCAACCATTGTTATCTCGGATGTTTATGCGGAAAATGTACAAACAGGAGAAAAATACGCTTTTGAATTAAAAGCTCCTTTACCAAATAGTGACCAAAGCAAAGTAAGCAAAGAAAAAATGCTCAAATTATATGCAATGCAACCAAGTCCGATTACTGCTGCATATTATGCATTACCATATAATCCATATGGCAAAAAGGAGGATTATGCTTGGTCATTCCCTTTTCGTTGGTTTAATATGAAAGAAGATAAAGTTGTCTTGATAGGAAATGAGTTTTGGGACTTAATAGGCGGACAAGGAACATATCAAAAGTTTATTTCTGAAATAAATAAACTTGGGAAAGAATATAGAGAAAGAATTTATAAAGAATATTTAGGAATTGACAGTAAAGATATCAAGAACGATATATTGTAAAGAACAGACCACCCAATCCCCATAACTCTTCCACCCCCATCATCACTTTTCCCGCTAAGGGCAATAAAAAAAGCAATCGTTTTTTGCGATTGCTTTTTTTTGTGAGTATCGGATAGTGTGCTGCTTATTCGCCTTGTGCTTTTGAATAGAGGGCAGCGCCATTTTCTTCATGGAGTTTTTCAATGTGCATCCACGGAAGTTCCGCAGGGAAATTATTGAGAAATTCCAAAATATCATCATCGGTGAGCGGATTTTGTGCTGTGTAGCGGCAACGCTGACAATCCACAATAACAATATCGGGAATATCGCCCGGATAAATTTTTGTGCCGCGATTGGATACCATAGTTAAAGTCAATTTTCCTACTGATTTCGGTAAAAGACTAATATCTGTGGTGCGAACAAATATATCAACGCCTTTGATAGTCCACGGTGCTTGTTCTTTGCGTAATTCCTCACGTGCAATGCGCACTCGCGATGCTATTGCTTCAGCCGACGGCGCAACAGCCGGTAAATCGGCAATTGCCGCACAAATAGCGTCGGTGTATTCTGTTGTTGTTGCCGAACCGCCAATATCACGTGTTTTGATGCCTGCTTCCAATGTTTTGGTTAAGGCATTTTCAATGAGGGCAGCATGGTCTGTTGCTCCCATATAGCGTAACATCTGAATACTTGAGAGGAGAAGTGCTGTCGGATTTGCAAGATTTTTTCCGGCGATGTCCGGCGCAGAACCGTGCACAGCTTCAAACACAGCAGCGTCCGTACCGATATTACCGCCGGGCGCTACGCCAAGACCGCCAATAAGACCTGCACAAAGATCACTGACAATATCGCCAAATAAATTAGGCAATACGAGTACATCGAATTGTTCCGGCTTGATAACAAGTTGCATACATAAATTGTCAATAAGGATATCGCTGTGTTCAATGGCAGGATAGCCGCCGGCAACATCCATAAAGGAACGAAGGAATAAGCCATCGGTCATTTTTTGAATATTGGCTTTATGGACACAGGTTACTTTTTTACGTCCCTCTATGCGTGCCATCTCGAAGGCATAACGCGCAGCAGCACGTGAGCCGACGCTTGTAATCAAACGCAGACATTGGGCAACTTCGGGTGTTTGTTGATGCTCAATACCGCCATAGGTATCTTCAACATTTTCACGGACAATAATCAAATCCACATTATCATAACGTGTTTTGATGCCGGGGAATGTTTTGCATGGGCGAACATTGGCAAAAAGTTCAAGCGTTTTGCGAATTGTCACATTGATGCTTTTATGACCGCCGCCTATGGGGGTTGTGGTGGGTGATTTTAATGCAATGCCATTGCGTGCAATAGAATCAAGAGTTTCTTTAGGTAAGCCATTGCCGTATTTTTCAATACAGTAAAGCCCCGCATCGGCTTCTTCCCATGCCACAGGAGCATTTGCTGCTGCGAAAATTGTTTTGATGGCTTCGGCGATTTCAGGACCAATGCCGTCGCCTTTAATTAATGTAACCGTTTGTTTTACCATAGAAATATTCTTTGATGAGTTTTGATGAGTAATAAGTATTGATACAAAATTAGGTATTACGACAAACATAAAATGGAAAAATTTTCTCGGGAATCATAAGCCCCAAGCCATAGAGTTAGCCGTATTATTTAGATAATCCCCTCTTGTTATTTCATAATCACACATTGAGTACTCATTTGCATTGTTGGTGTTTGCACAATTACTCTGTATGTGCCGTTCGATAGTTTATCCGTCGGATAGCTGAAAGTATAATCACCATGTTCTAATATTCCATCGCTAATGACAGCGACAGTTTCGCCGAGCGAGGAAATTATGCGCAAGGTATGATGACCCGTTTCTACGGTATGAATGTCAATATTCATGCCTTCATGCGGCGGATTCGGCATAATGGACACGGTAGGCATACCATAAGGATTGAAGAGCCGTTTACCGCCGGCTTCACATATACCCAATACGGTAAATTTTCCGGCTTGGGCAGATAAACCAACGGGCGCGCCACCGGCATCGAGGTTCTGTAATTGTAATGTGATTGTATCATCTGTTCCGAGCATAACTCTACATTCAATAGTCCCGAGAATATTGCTTGTTATGGGTTGTACCGGTAAAGTAAGATTGATGGTTCGGTCAAATCCGCTTATGGTTCCGCGCATGGCAGGATCGGTTGGTTCCAGAACCGTCGCATTCATGACTAATTGTGCATTAAATTGCTTTGCCCCTGAGATTGCAAGCTGATTGGCGGATGTCAGTTGAATCGGAATTGAGACAATATCGCCCGGATATCCTTGATTATTGCCCACAACAAGAACTGCCGAGGAACTTGCTCCCGCACCCGTGATTGTTGATGTTGTTTGCAGACCGCTTGCACTTGTTGCCGTGAGTGTTATTTGTTTAGCACCAATGCTCTGCGGCGTGAAGCGTACTTTTATGGATAAAGGTTGATTTTTATTGACTGCTTTTGGTACAAAACCGATAACAGCAAAATCACCCATATCACCATTGGTAGGAATAACTGATTGTATGATTTCATCAGTCGGGGAATTGGTTGTTACTTCTATGTCTTTATCCTTGGATGTATTAATACCAATAGTACCGAAATTATGATTTTCCAAAGCTAATGTGGGTATGAAAGTACTTGTGACAATACCTTTTATCGTGCATTCATCTGATATATCTGCGCCGGATTGATCTTGCCCTGTTACTTTAAGTATGCCTAATTTGACACCGTCGGGGGTTCCTGTTTGTGGTGCGAAGCGTATCGGAATAGTCATTTGATCATTGGTATTGGCAAGCACTTGCGGAGTAAATGGCAGCACACTGAACACTGCATCATCATTTGATTCGAACACAGCGGCAGCAGAAGAAATAGTGACCGGTCCTTTGCCATTATTGATGACAGTGACTGTTCCATTATCTATTTCGCCGATTTTGAGTGATATGGGAAATGCGAAGTCTAATGCCTCAATAGATGGTGCATTTACATCAATAACTTCACCGATAAGTTCCACGCCTACATATAATGCACATGGCGGCGGAGAAGTCACTTCTAATTTATCAGATTCTTCACCAATAACAGTTGCCGAAAAACCAATAGTCACTTCTAATCTTCCACCGGGTTGAATATCTATGGTTTGCGGTGGTGCGGGCAAAACGGGATTGGTGGAAAGTATGGAAAATTGCCCTGCCACATTTGCCAAGCTATTTGTATTTAATGGAATGGGTGTTGTACCCGTATTTGTTAATATTGTCATCAGACTTGTAGGAGAACCTATATTCACAATACCGAAATTTAATATAGGATTTGAGGCAGTCATTGTTGGCGGTGTTATTCTTTTTCCTTTAATCACTATCCGTTTTTGTAGCGCACATGGCTCTAATGAAATATCAATATAACCGAAAAACTCACCATTTGGTGTAGTCGTTTGTGCGGTTAATTGTGCGGTAAATGTTTGTGTCGAACCGCTGAATAGAGTAACATCCGTTGTTAAATTAGGCGATGAAGCACCATTGGTGGAATTTACAGTAATCGTAAAATTATCCGTACCTGTTGTGGTAATTGTAAATGTTGCGCTGCCCATCATAGTTTCGCAGACTATATCGCCCACATTGACAGTATCGGGAATTTGCGGAGCGGTAATGCCGCTTTTGCTACCATTAAGAATAATATCTTTGGTTTGATTGCATGGATTATAGACTAATCGCAGTGTTGCTTGTGAATTACCTTGATTTAGCGGTGCATAACGAATTTTGAGTTTTACACGAGCACCACCGGGTATGGAATTTAAGGGAATATCCGAACCGAGATAGGTAAAATCATTTCCGATAATTGTGGGAGGTGACATTACTATCGGATCTGTGCCCGTATTTTGAATTTCAATATCTTCAATTTTTTCATTTTCACAGCCCGATAAACTTGGAAACGTATAATCGGTGGGTGCTGTAAGAGAAGCAGCGCCGCCAACGGTAATAATTATCTCATCTTTTCCGGTGCAATTATCTTTTCCTGTGACGGTGAGTGTATATTTTGTTTGACCGGAGACCGAAGCGGTAAATTCCGGTGTGAGAATAGTGGCATCACTTAATCCTGTGGTCGGTTGCCATTGATATGAAAAAGGACCTATGCCTGCAACTTGTGGATTAAGTGTCTTTTTTTCACCAATACAAATCCCCATATCATCGCCGACATTAACTTTAATTTCAGGATTAACCGAAATAATAATGGTATCGCGTATCACACAATTATTGACATCGGACACCATAACAGTATATAACATATTCGATAAAGGTGTGACTTTTAATTCATTTGTTGTTGCCGATTGAATAAGGCTATCACCATTTTTTCGCCATTCAAAAATATACGGTGGGTCACCGCCTAAAATATTTGCTACAAGCCGAGCCTCATTACCATAACACAGAGTCAAATCATTACCAAGCGACACTTTCATTTCATTGCCCACATTGATAAAAACGCTGTCGGTGGCGCTGCATCCTTTGGTATCGGTGATTGTCACTTTATATTTTGTTGTTGTTGTGGGAGTGGCGACAGGAGCGGCAATAGTCGCCGAATTTAGTCCTGTGGCAGGTTCCCATCTATATGTAAATGTGGAAGCCGACCCCGTGCCTCCTGAGCCGACACTTTGTAATTGAACAGATTTGCCATAACAAACAAAAACACCTTCATCTTTGGGTTCAGTAATGGCAACGGTCATGGAAGGATTTACTCTTACGGTTAATTTCCCTTCAACGGTACAATTGCCCGGACCTGTGACCTTAGCAGTGAGAGTGCCCGTTCCTACTTGTGTCCATGTTACATTGACATCTTGCAGATCATCCGGACCATTTATGATACCGCCTGTAATATCCCATTTGAATATATGTCCCGGACCATAATTTCGTGGTAAACGATATATTTCGCCACTCCCCAAACATTTCTCCGGTAAAACAGAATCCGGCACAATAGGTTTGGGAAAAACAAATACCGTGACGGTATCGAGAATAGGACAATTCGCACCATTGCGCACCACAACGGTATAGCGTGTTTTTGTTGTCGGCGTTACGAGTGTTTTAGAAGCTGTCGTATTGGTAACACCTGTGGGAGGTGTCCATAAATATCCATTGCCGGCAATGGGATCTTTACCGATTTCCACTGATTCGCCCAAACATATATTTTTTGTTGTGCCGGCATATACTGTGGGTGAATATGCTGAATCAATGCAAATAAATGAAATAAAATTATCAATTGCTCCATTAGGTGTATTATCATAAACACCCGGAGTAGTAATCATACTCGGATGGGAAAATCCATTAATCCAAAAACGCTCTCCTGCATCAGAAACTTCAATATTACGAATATCATTTGTTGTATTATATGAGCCATATAATAATGAATTAAGCGAATTGTTAAATTTTGCAACAATACCCGTTTCTATATTGGATGCATGGGGTTTTACCACAAAAGCTGCAAATGTTGTCGGTCCGCCCGTCACACCGGAAATAAATACTTCTGTGGAAGTTTTGGCGATGGCAATATCAAAACATTTTGTATCCGTTGCACTGATAAATGTACCCGATAAAGGGGCAAGAGAAGGTGAATATTTTATAATAAAGCCATTGCTTCCCGTACCCGTAAAATTAGGTGCAAAACCACCGGAAGGAATTGGAAAATTAGAGCTATATGTTTCACCTGTAATAAAAATATTGTCATCTTTATCAAGAGCCATTCCATGAATAATATCATCACCGCTTCCTGCTACAAAGAATGAATTAATGACACTATTGCCATCCGATGATAATAATGCGACATAACAATCTCTGTTTGATGAATTGGAATATGACCCGCCACCCGAAAAAGCAATATTGCCATTACTGAGAACGGCAACATTGGTAATATGCACACCGCCGGATTGATTGCCATCTTCTTGTGCTCCGCCGAGAAAACGTGCCCAAGGGCGATTGGCGCCATTAGCTGTCATTTTCATCACAAAAAAATCATTATTACCACCCAAATAGCCATTAATTGTTGTTGGAATTCGTTTTGCCGTAGGTGTAATACCGCTGATAATAAAATCGCCATCATTGGCACGTGCCAAACCAAAAGGATATGCCACACCATTTGGACCACCGATAAATGTGGAAAAAAGTAAACCGCCGCCGGCACTGAATTTTGCAAAAAATCCATCACCTTCGCCCGGTGTAGTCACACCATCATTGGTATTATCATATAAACCTGTTGTTGTAGGAAAAGAAGCACTGCCACCCACGCCGACAAGATAAATTTCATTATTATGAATGAATAAGCGTGAACCATAATTTTGTTGAGTATTAATAGTATTCTGTCCCAGATATGTTGACCACACAATATCTTTACCATCTTCTTGCATATAGGTCATATATGCTTCGCTTTTAGCAAGATTAAATGTATTATCATATCCGGCTTTTGTGGGGAAATTTGTGGATTGTGTGGTACCTGTTACAAGCGTAGCATTATTCAATATGACCATATCAAAAGGTAAATCATCAGCCCCGCCTCCAAGAAATGTTTGATAGACATACGGATCAATAATAAGCGGCGTATCGTGATGATATTCATCAAGATTAATACCGACACGCTGAGCAGAGAGCTTTTTGAAATGTCCATGAACAATAGTTTTTTTACCGTCAATATATTGAAAAGCCATTAAGCCATCATGCACTACTTTCCCCATGTGCGTACCCAGTTCCAAAGCAGATGATGGCGTGATATGCACATAATCGGCACCATCGAATTTGAGAACTATAGATTGCGGCATGGCATGTGGAGCGGTATGAAAATCATAGCGCAAATTATTATTCTCAAAATAGAGGCGTATATCAATGCCTGACCATACATTACGTAACAGCACTTCGCCGTGCAGCGCCACATGTTCAGCCCATTGTGTGGGGTCATTGCCATAATAATAGTTATGCCATGTTCGGGATTGATTGGAGCGAACAATGTCGGAGGGGGGCAATCCTTTATCCCATGTCATTTGTATCACATGATGTTCAGTCTGTGTTTTCTTATTATGTAACAATTCATGGGGTGAGTTCTTACTTTTCGAGACGGCATTGCCCATAGGGCGATAATAATCGAAGGTAATTCCTGTTTGCGTTACCCATGCGGCATAGCCGTCACATCGCGCCATAAAAAGGACTTGTTTATCCCATTGACCTTTATTTTCTATAAACAGCGGCGATTTACCCGCTTGCATATCCATCGAGAAAAAAAGTAAAAGACTCAAGACAAAGCCTAATCTTCCCAATAGTAAAGCAATTGACATAGACGCTCCTTTTGTGGTGTCGTAAAAGTATCACAGTATCTACTGTGTGATATGCAAAATAACAGTATTCGGCTGATTAGAAAGCAAAGAGAGAATTTTTGCATGGTTCTGCTTGCCTTCGCACCGCGTTGTTTATTCTTTTCACAGGGTGGGATTTTTCTTCGGGTGTTTCTCTGGCTTTACTGTCGGTTTCCGGAAACGAAGCACATACAAGAGAAAAGGGTTGGCTTCCGTATTGAGATTGTATTGTTCCAAACACTTCCCGATGAGAGCATAGCTTTTGATGGTTGTACTTGGGTGATAATGCCATAGTCACGTTATGTTCCCCCGTCGTTTTCAAGATTGGTGCATAAACAGAAAAGTTCGTCAGAACGATGGACATTGCTGCGGATATTGTATCGGAGCTGATAAGACATCAGCAAGATCAAAACGCATCTTACTATGAGAAAAGAGTAGAAAATCGCTAAGGTGCTGTGTTTACTCCGGCATAGAGAAATTTCTCTTATTCAGGTTTGGATGGATAGTCAAAGTTTTGTAGTTTTGGGGAAATGAATGACGCATTGCGTCAATACGAGAGTTACCAGTAATGCTATGACAGACCACAAAGTAGAAAATATCGACAGTGAAGATGCAGGTGATTTACTTGTGAAAATTGAGAAATCGTTTGACATCAAGTTTGGCGACACTGAACTAATGCACATCAAGACATTGGGAGAACTTTGCGACCATATTATAAACAAAATACAGCTTGACAATTCTGATGATTGTACAACGCAACAAGCTTTTTACAAACTTCGTGACGCAATTACCACATTATTTAGCATTGACAATAAAACTATAAAGACAGACCTTCCACTTAACAATTTTCTACCAAGACAAAAGAGAAAGGAAAAAATAAGGGAGTTAGAAAATTATTTAGGCGTTCACCTAAAAATCCTAAGACCAGCACACTGGGTGACAAACACGCTTTTAATCTTGTTGCTTGTATCAATCGTTGGACTATTTTTCAAATGGCAACTTGGTTTGTTGGGACTCTGTATTTCGTTTGGCGGACTCTGGTTTTCAAATAAAATTGGCAACGAACTTGACGTGCAAACTGTTGGACAACTTGCTGAAAAAATGACAAGAGAAAACTACCTGAAATCAAGACGAAATCCTAAGACAGTTAATAAAAATGAAATTGAAAAATTATTGACTGAATGGTTTATTAACGACTTGGGTTTAGACAAAAGTAAATTAACAAGGGAAGCAAAGTTTGTATGATGACAGAAGGAAGCACTACTGGTAACAGGCGTTTGGCTCAATGGCGGGTGAAGTGTTAAATTGAACATTCGGATCCGAATAAACATTTGTGCTGAAAAAACCGCCTCCCGATGCTAACAAACACTACAATGAAAAACATACTGCTTTTAATATTGACAATAGTAACTCTAAATTCAGTTCACGGACAAACAGTTTATCGTGGACTTGAACGAATGTGTTGGACGAATTCAAGAGGGAAAGTAGAATGTTATGATGAACTGAGAAAATGGTATCACGAAAACACAATCTTGATTGAAAATGACAGTATATTCATTTATAAAACACCTTTACGTATAGTAAAAGGTAAAAAAAAATATTCCGCCTCTGATGGTGCGTTTTACTATTATTATGGAATTATAAAAAATATTGATACTTCAAGAATCGCCTATCTGACAAGTTATAACTGTGATTATTGTGCAAGACAAGTTCGTTTTGACACGGTAGCAGGCTATCAATACCCAGTTCCAGTTTTGGATACATTAACAATAAAATTGACTGACAATAAAATTGAAATTGGTAAGAATAAATACAACAAATTGAAATTAGAAGAAGATGACTTCTTTCCTTCAAAATCTCAGTTTTATTTTGACTCAAATTCAATTTACAGGGTAAACCCCAAAGGACAATATAAATTAATTTCTCAAGGAATTAAAAATTTTTTACAGACAAAAGACTTGAAACTTGACAAAGATACTTTACGAATTTGTGTTGATAGATTCGACGACTATGAAGAAACTAATTTGATTGAAACATTAGACCAAATGCTAATTGTAATTGATAGCTCAAATTTAGTCTTAAAATTTTATACTAACAGACAATTAAAAGAATTACAAGATAATTTAACCAGCACTATTCGAGTAATAAAAATAAATCATATTATTGAATATTGGAAAGCTGCGAGAATTTCTCTTACGTATAAAATAATATTACCAAACAACATACATAATTTTAGTGAGCGACAATACAACAATTTATTTGAATACAACAAAATTGAACAGCGTTACGAACTTGTTGATAGTTTACATAAAAACAGTTGGGAGCTTGTTGAGAGGAAATAGCACAACCACCAACACGGCTAACTCTTCCACAACTCATCGGTGAATGTTTAGAAAAATTGGGAAAAAGCGTAGGGCAGATTCCACAGCTAAGAACGTCTAACACATTGTATTTACTCCGGCAAACAGACATTTCCTTTACTCATATTTGGATGGATAAGCAAAGTTTTGTAGTTTTGAGGAAATGAACGACGTTTTGCGGCAGTATGGGAGTTATATGCAAGCTAAAAAGACAAACACGATGAAAACAACGATTATTTTTTTGCTGATTTTTTTTGGACTGACAAGTAATATTTTTGCTTTTCCAATATCACCAAGGCCATTACGACAACTCGTAATCGAAAGTCAATACATAATTGTTGGTTATGTTGTAAACACATATGAAAAGAAAAATGATAAAGATGATTGGGGTTCAAGAGTGGCGAGAATTGCAGTTTTAGAAAACCTACAAGGCAAAATCAGCAAAGACACTATTGAAATTGAATTCGATCCAAATATGATTTGTCCTACACCTGACAGATACTTTGATAGCACCTATGTGATTTCATTTATAAATAAGAATAAAAAAAATAGAAAATTTTATACTCACGCCTTAAATTATGGTGCGAAGACATTAAAAAAAGAAGAGATAGAAATTTACAAGAAAAGAATTTTAGAAATCCAACAAATTCTTAAAATTACAGACACGGAAAAACAAAGAAGTGAAACTGTTGAATGGCTTATTAAATGTGCGGAAAATGAAACTACAAGATGGGAAGGGACATTTGAATTAAGACCTAAAAGTAATTTTATGTCATATTACTCAAGAACTGAAAAGCAAGACTTTAAAAGCATAATTAATGCAGAACAAAAAAACAGACTGAAAAATGCATTATTAACTTCTCAAAAAATGGTAGATTTCGGACTAGTTGATTTAGTCTATAAAGATAATGAAACACAAATTGATGATTTTTTATTTACGAAACTAAAAAACTTAAAGAAAGACAAATATTGGACTGCTGACGAATTTATGAATAGACTTAAACATAAAAACACTTCAAAAGATTCAAAAGAAATGAATGAAATTATGGAAGAGTTTGACAAATTTCAATTTGAATATGAAAAGGAAGAAGAACTTAAAAAGACAATAGAAAAATTTATTAGACTAATTGAAGAATAGCCTGACAGCCAACAGCAGTTACACAAGATTTGGGTTTTAGGCAAACTTTAAAGTTTGTTTTGCACTTTTGTGGTTAGTGATCAACCGAAAGTTTAATGTGTACTTTTTCCCAAACCTCGTGTAGCTGCAAAATGATGTGCCGCCGAATGGCGGCACATCCATCTCCCGTTAAAAAAGGACATTTTAAAAATACGACACTTTTAAGATAAAATCAGATTAAAAAACAAAATGAGACTAAAAGACAAAATAGCATTGATAACGGGCTCGGCTCGTGGAATTGGGCAAGCAACAGCTGAACTCTTCCACAATGAAGGAGCAGTTGTGATAGTTTCTGACATTAGAGACGAAGAAGGAAAAAATGTTGCAGCAAATTTAGGTATTAATTCAGTGTATCTGCATTTAGATGTAGGTAGTGAAGAAAGTTGGCTGACAATAACGGAGTTTATTAAGAATAAATTTGGACGACTTGATATTCTAGTCAATAATGCAGGAGTAACAGGATTTTTAGAATCATCGGGACCTTGGGACGCTGAGAACTCTGACTTACAATCATGGGAAGAAGTTCACAGAGTAAATTCTACAGGTGTTATGCTTGGTTGTAAATACGCTATCAGACTGATGAAAGAAAACGGTGGAAGTATTGTAAATATTTCTTCAAGAAGCGGTGTCGTTGGAATTCCGGGAGCTGTTGCATATGCATCCAGCAAAGCATCTGTCAGAAATCATACAAAAAGTGTAGCATTATATTGTGCAGAAAATGGTTATAAAATTAGATGCAATAGTGTTCATCCTGCAGCAATTATGACACCAATGTGGGACGCTATGCTTGGAGAAGGAGAACAAAGACAACAGATAATTCAAGAAATAGAATTTGGAATACCTATGGGACACTTTGGAAAACCGAGTGATGTTGCTTATGGTATTTTATATTTAGCAAGTGACGAAAGTAAATATGTGACAGGAATTGAACTGACAATTGACGGTGGAATATTAGCCGGAAGTGAAGCTAAACCAAGAAAATAAAAAAAAACGCTCTATAAAACCCGTATCCCTTCCACACCACATCACTATTTTTTTTAGAACAATACTTGGCAACAATGTATAAACCTGAAGGACAATGTTTGGATGGATAAGCAAAGTTTTGTAGTTTTGGGGAAATGAATGGCGCATTGGGTTAAGATGGGAAGCGTACATCTATAGATTTGCAAAAGCACTTCATTAACAAACTGCGTTTGCATTCAGTAACTGCGCAAATCCGCCTCGAGTTAGCGGGTAGGTTTGTCCGAGAAGATAAAACCATTTTAAATGAGAACAGTCCAACAGAATATTTACAAATTTAGTCTTATGAGAATATTGACGATACTGACATTACTTTTTTTCTCGTGTACCAAAGACAACACGACAGAACAGCCTACTCCAACCGCTTATAGAATAACAAAGCCTGTTACCTATAATAATATTAATGTTGATGTTGTAATTGACAAACCTGCACTAAATGAAGTTGATGTCTTGTTAGTATTCCACGGCACAATATTGTATGACAGTAACTTAATGACTGCTGCCAATACAACACTTGACAAATTCAAGGGTATTTTAGATAGAAATGATATGATGATTGTAAGTGTTGCATATCCCCAAGAAAATGTATTATTAGGCGACAATATTGTTCAAGGTGAAGCCGCTTTGTTATGGTTGAAAAATAAAGCAAGTCAAGAATTAGGAATAACCGTAAAAAAAGTATTCTTAGGAGGACACTCTCAAGGAGGCTATATGGTAACAAGACTTAATACAATGCATCAAACAAATGGAGTAATTGCTAATGCACCAGGACCATTAAACCTTATTTATAGATGTCAATTAGAGGAAAATGGACAAGTTCAATCTGGTGCTGTGTGTACCAAACTAAAAAATGTGTATGGAGCTACCTCAAACAACCCAAACGCATATTTCCAAAGGTCATTACTCAATTTCACAAATGGTTTCAAGTCTGACATTTTGTTTGTTCAAGGTTTAAATGACTCTCCTATTCAAATGTACTCGTGGCCAACTTTTAAACAAGATGTTTTAAGTTGTACAAGTTGTCAGAACAGACAGTTTGTCGAAATTACTGGTGGTGAACACGGCTCTCTGTTCGAAAGTCCAACTGCAAAGACCGAATTCAATAACTTCATAAATAGCCACTAATGATAAAACCTACCGCTACCCCGTGTAACTGTTGCACAACTCATCGGTGATTGTTTAGAAAAATGAGTGATAATATGATAAAGTGATAAAGTGCAGGGTGGATATTACAGCAATGAATCACAAAACACTGTATTTACTCCCGCATAGAGAAATCTCCTTTGCTCATATTTGGATGGACAAACAAAGTTTTGTAGTTTTGAGGAAACAAATGGCGTAAGTGATCAATATGCAACGAGAAGACATTCAGATTATATCCAGACACAGCAACCTTACAGAAGAAACAGTTGCCAAAACTTTGAAAGAAAGTGTGTATAATGGCAAAGATGCATGGCAAAAATTTCTACGACTATTTTTTATGAGTCTTGGTGTTGGTTTTACCGTGTCCGGTATCCTTTTCTTTTTTGCCTATAATTGGGCAGATTTACACAAGTTTACCAAAATTGGACTAATTCAAGGAGTGTTGATCATAACCACGATCTTAACACTTCTTCCTCAAATTAACAAAAAGATAAAAAATATCATCCTCACGGGAGCATCGGTTTTAGTAGGTATTCAATTTGCCGTATTTGGACAGATTTATCAGACGGGAGCTAATGCTTATGACTTATTTTTAGCGTGGACTATTTTTGTAACACTGTGGGTTTTGGTATCAAATTTTGCTCCTTTGTGGTTGCTGTATCTTGTTTTAATTAACACGACATTTATTTTGTATTCACAACAAGTTGTCAAGGATTGGTCGGAAATATTGATTTGTACTTTACTTTTTGTCATAAATCTAACTTTTCTAGTTTCAGCAACTCTTTTTGTTAAGAAAAAAACAACCACATGGTTTTTGAATATAGTTGCATTAACCTCTATAAGCTTTGCGACCATCGGTATCGTCATCGGAATTATTGACAAATATCAAAAACATGAAGAGAGTTTCTCTTTCCCTATATTGATATCAATTACTTCCATAGCATTTGTGTTGGGTATTTGGCACGGACTAAAAGTACAAAGCGGTTTTTATCTTTCTGCCATACCCTTCAGTCTTATCATTATCATATCGGCTTTGCTCCTAAAAATATCAAGCGAAGAAATGATGTTCTTATTCGTCAGTTTGTTTATCATAGCAGGCGTTACATTAACCATTAAAAATCTGATTGACATTCAAAAGAAATGGGCAAATGAAAAATAAAGACGACATTAAAGTATTATTGGATTACTTTCAAAACACAAACGATAAGCCCTTGATATTAGATGAGGATGCTATTGTTTCAGCTTATCAGAAGGATAACACTGACCAATCTTTGGCAATAAAGATACTATCAATGTTCGGAGGATTCTTGGCAATCCTCGCGTTTTTGGGGTTTCTCTACTTAGCAAAATTATACAATTCTGATATCGGATTGCTGCTTTCCGGTGGCATTTTGATTGCATGTTCGATTTGGATAAATAAGCAATACAATAAAATCATTATGGATACAATAAGCGTTTCTGCTTTTATTCTTGGATTCATACTTATTGCCATCGGTGGACATATAGAAGAGAATGGAAATATTTTAAGCATAATTTTTATCATTATTGCTTTGGGCTCACTTAGTATTGTCCAGAACTATATACTTTGTTTTGTTTCTGTTCTGATAATCAACCAGAGTATTTTAATGCTCATTATATCGAATAGTGTTAATGATGTTGTTCATATTTATGTTGCTATACTTGCTTTGGCTATGGCTTACATTTTTCTAAAAGAAGCTAAAATAATCACTACAAACAAAGCTTTATCCAAACTTTACAATCCTGTCAAAACAGGATTAGTCTTCTCATTTTTATCGGGATTATTCATTCTTAGCGGCAAGGAAGGGAATTTCCCCGTATCACCTGAATATATGTGGTTGTCTTCTATCGTTATAATTCCCGTAATTGTATATTTGACTTCTACGTTGTTTAGTGTGCTAAATATAACAGAAAAACGTCACAAGATATGTGTTTACATTTTTACGGCTCTTGCTTTATCGCCAACAGCTTTATCCCCTGCCATATCGGGTGCTATACTTATTATACTATTGAGTTTTATGATAAACTACAAAACAGGATTCGTATTGGGAATTACCTCATTCATCTACTTTGTTTCACAATACTATTACGACTTAAATTTAACTTTACTCACTAAGTCTATCCTCCTGTTTTCGACAGGTGTTTTGTTTATCGCTCTTTATTTGATTACCTATAAAAAATTGACGGAAAATGAAAAAGTATAAATGGATTATCATACTTCTTAACCTTGTCCTGTTATTGATATATTTCAATTATTCAGTAGTTAAGAAAGAAGAATTATTAAAAAACGAACAATTCGTACTTTTTGAACTTGCGCCTATTGATCCTCGTTCTTTAATACAAGGCGACTATATGACTCTCCGATATAAAATTTTGGATGATATTAATCTCAAAAATATGCCAAAACGTGGCTATTGTGTTGTCCTGCTTGACCAAAATGGTAAGGCACAAAGAGTTCGGTTTCAAAAAGATGTAACGCCATTGAACAAAGGCGAATATCTTATAAAATATTATGCATCTAATCAATGGAGTGTCAATATTGGAGCACAATCATTTTTTTTTCAAGAAGGACAAGCTGAGAAATATGCGATGGCAAAATACGGAGGCATGAAAATTGACAAAGACGGCAACAGTCTGTTAGTGGGACTTTATGACGAGCAACTACGCAAAATTGAATAAAAACAGTCTCACAACATCTGTTTTCCTTCCACACCACATTACTACTTTTTTTTAGAACAATACTTGGCAACAATATATAAACCTCAAGGGCAATATTTGCATGGATACACAAAGTTTTGTAGTTTTGAGGAAAGTAAAGGGTGCTTTGCGTCAATATGAGTGATGTGCCGCCATTCGGCGGCACATCGGGAAGCGGATACCAAGTTTCAGTACATGGATTTAGCAATGACCAACATCAAAATTATACGAATAACTTTACATTTGACGAATGAATATTACAGGAAAAATTACAGGTATAAAATATAAAGTTCATCTCGCTGACGATTTACAAAAAATAGAAGCATCGGACTTTGACATCAACAAGGTTCCAACTGCTTGTATTATCAATGACGGCAAGTATTCATTCGCCATCTCAAAGTGGGTTTCACCCAAACGGACTCGTTCTTATCCGTATGAGAGGGTATATAACACGCTGAACATATCAAAAAAGATTACAGTAATTCCAATCGTTAAAGACGAAGGAGCAGCAGGAGATCGAGATTTTATTCAATGGGATACTGTTTCATTGATGAGTTTACTTGATGTGTTCGTAATTTTCGCATATTACAACAAGGCAGAGAGAGCAGGAAATAAAATTACCGGACAACAGTTTGACAACAAATCTGTGTTATCAAAAATCAGAGAGATTGAACAGTATCACAGTTCAGCTTTGCATTGGAATTTGAACGAACTGAACACAAATCTTCACAATATCATTGATAAAGTGAAATCCTCTTATGCAAAAATTGAAACATCAACAGGGGTAAAACTTCACAATTCAAATGGATTAGACAATTTTAAAAAGAAAATTGGCAAAGACGTTTCTTTGTTCATGGCATTTTCTAGAGACAAAGCCGAAAAAGCCCAATCCAGAGAATTTGTAACTGTTCAACCTAAAGAGAGTTTATCAACACTTTCCAAAGCAAAAATCACCATTAATAATTATTTGGGCGGACAGTATTTCTTTACTGTTGATGAAGTGATTATTTCAAAAGAAAAATTATCGCTCATCGAATGCAAACACACCGTCAACGCTGTGCTACCAAGTAAAGGTGATATTAAAGATGGTTTACTTAAAATGATTTTGTATTGCAACTTATCTGAGACAAAAGTGAACGGAAAGAAAACAAGTTGTCAATCTATTTTAGAGTTAACATCAACAAAATTGAAAGGAGCAATAAGTTCAAAATCTTCCTCAACTGAAGTTGAAAATTTCTTCTCTGAGAACAACTTCAATACCACTCAAAAAAACTTAGTAACAACTTTGTTTGCTGAGACAAAAAGCAATAAATTTACGGTTACCATAAAACAAGTAAAATGATTAAAAGTCCGTTACGATATCCGGGAGGCAAAAGCAGAGCCGTAGATTTAATTTCTACACTTGTGCCCAATTTTGACGAGTTTCGTGAGCCATTTTTGGGAGGTGGTTCTGTTTTCATGTATCTCAAGCAAAAATTTCCAGACAAAAAATTTTGGGTAAACGATCTGCATTATTCCCTTTTCAAGTTTTGGGAGATGTGTCAGCATGATGTTAGTGCTGTAATTGAGAAAGTTTATGAGTGGCGAAATCAATTCAAAGAAGGGAAAGACTTACACAGATTTCTCACAGACAACATTTCTCAATTCGACGACCTTGAAACGGGAGCAGCATTTTTCATCTTCAATCGCATTACTTTCTCGGGGACAAGTGAAAGCGGAGGTTATAGCGAACAAGCATATCACGGAAGATTTACTGAAAGCAGCATTCACCGATTAAAGCAATTCGGTAAAGTCATTAGTAACACAACAATTACCAATATTGACTTTCAAGAAGTGATTGAAGCAGACGGTGAAAATGTTTTTCTTTTTCTTGACCCACCCTATTATTCAGCGACTAAATCTGCGCTTTATGGAAAAAACGGAAATCTCCATAAAGGATTTGAACATGGTAGGTTTGCTGAGACAATAAAAAAATGCAATCACAATTGGCTGATTACTTATGATGATAGCGAGTATATAAGAGAGTTGTTTTCTTTCGCAAACATTATCTCATGGGACTTGACCTATGGTATGAGAAATGTGACAAATACCTCAGACCAAATTGGAAAAGAACTTTTCATTTCTAATTATCTGACAAAGTTGCCAAGCCAGATTGTAAAAGAAAGCCAGTTCACTTTATTTGAACCAAAAGTGAAATATAAACAGACAAAAAAGACAACAATCATTTAAAAATACAACTATGTGATTGGGACAGAAAGTAGATGAGCCGCTAACACTCGTCACTCCCCCACACCTCTACTTTTTGTAGAACAATACTTGACAACAATATATAAACCAAAAGGACAATGTTTGGATGGATAAGCAAAGTTTTGTAGTTTTGAGGGAAGTGAATGGCGCATTGCGTTAAGATGAGAGGTGCATCTATACAATTGCAGAAGTACTTCATTAATAAACTGCGTTTGCATTCAGTAACTGCGAAAATCCGACGAACGTTAGTGGTAATTTTACTGAAACCCTAAAAAAATAAAACGGACAAAAAAATGAGACTATTTGACTTTTTAAAAAACAAGGTAACACAACCCGATTACTCAAAAACTGAAAAGGTCACTGACTTTTCAGTTGGTGACATTTTTTATATAAAAACAGATAATAAATTCAATCTTTACAAATTATTGATGATAGACACGGAATTTGAGTGCTATCATATTTTGACTTATTCGCCAGTTGACAACGTACCTGCACTGACAGACATTGACAAACTATCAGTATTTGTTTACCACTCACCTTTTGACAAAAAAGCATTTGCTAACGCTACGTTGCTGACAAATCAATCTTTGACAGCAAATGATTTAGTAGGTTATCACGAATATTTGCGACAGACACAAGCCCCTAACTTTTATGTTCCCATTGCAAACAGCTATTATAAAGCAGGACTTACACTAACCGACCAAAATAAACATTACGAAGCCATAGACTCTTATTCAAAAGCAATTGACCTTTTTCCTCAATTTTTTGAAGCCATTGACAACAGAGCTTTTTGTAAAATGGACTTAGGTTTATGGGCAGACGCAATTCAAGACTTTAAACTTTCTTTGCAACGGAACCCTAATAGTTTGCTTGCTGAATTTTCAATAGGAGAATGTTATTTTAAAATGAGCGACTATGAAAACGCAAAACGACAATTTGAAATTGCTCATAGTATTGACCCTAATCATCAAGCACCAAAACAATTTTTGGATAAAATAAATGTAATACTCAACAAATAAAAAAAATCCCGCTATCATCGGTTTGGCAATATGCTGGGGTGATATGCAAAATTCAACAATAGTTTTTCCGTCACCTTTACTTATGTTTGTTTACATAAGCAAAGTTTTGTAGTTTTGAGGAAATGAATGGCGCATTGGGTTAAGATGAGCGAATTAGTGCAATTTAGAAGGCGACAGTAATTGAAAAGACGACCTCTATATATTGAAGCAAAAATAAACTGTGACTTTGACACTCTGTGGACAAATACACAAGACCCATCCATTCATCAACAATGGGACATGCGATTTTCAGAAATATCATACTTGCCGAAAATCGAACCGACAGACCCTCAAAAATTTAACTACTCGACTAAAATTGGATTTGGAATTAAAGTAAGCGGAATCGGGGAAAGTGTTGCAACAAAAACTAAAGACAATGGTGAAAGTACATCAGTTCTAAAATTTTCATCAGACAGCCCAATTTCAATAATCAGCCAAGGTTCAGGTTATTGGAAATATATTCCGGACGCAGACGGAATAAAGTTTTTTACAGGTTATGACTATGAAACACGATGGGGACTTTTCGGAAAACTGATTGACAAATTTGTTTTCAGACCGTTAATGATATGGGCAACTGCTTGGAGTTTTGATTGCCTGAAAAATTGGATTGAAAAAGGGTTTCACCCAAAACAAGCTTTAAATGCTCAAATAACTGTTATTCTTGTGAATTTAACTTTAGCAACAATTTGGATCTATCAAGGACTAATTCCTAAAATACTTTTTAATAATACGGGAGAAATTGAAATCTTGAGACAATCAGGTCTGTTTAGTGGCTATGAAGAAAATATTTTGACCTTTATTGGCATTGCAGAAATTGCTTTTGGTCTTTCATTAATTTTCATTCAAAAGAAAGCACTTCAATATTTAAACATATTCGCTTTGCTCTTCCTCACAGTTGGGGCTGTTTTTAGTGACTTGATGATTTTTACACTTCCATTTAATCCATTTTCGCTAAACATATCAATGATAGTTCTTTCTATTATAGCAATTTCGAAATTAAGCTATCTACCAAAGGCATCTAATTGTATTACACAACAAAAATAATGAAATCAATATACCAACAAGTTTTAGGTTCAGACTTTGACAAACTCCATCCGGAGATTCAAAAGCGTTTTGGCTTTAACAGCAATGACAACATTGCATCAATTGGAAGAGGAGTTATGCAAAGTATTTGGTATGGGAAACCATATACACTGCCATTTCTATACATTGGGACTTGGAGAAATATTATGTTTCCACAGAAAGGAAAAAACATTCCATTTACCATTGAGAACTACGCTTATAAAGATACATTTGGGAGAGAAACCGTTACTTGGGTTCGTAAATATCAGTTCCCAAAGCAAATGAGAAGATTTGATGCTTCAATGATTTACAGCGAACAAAGAAATCGAATTATAGACTACCTAGGGACACATCAACATCTTGCCGTTGATATAGAAATGACTGTTGCGGAAAACGGTGGAATAAAACTTCGCTCAGGAGAACAAAGATTTTATGAGGGTTTTTTATCATTTAAATTTCCAATGCTCTTTTCGGGAGAAGCAAATGTCTGTGAATGGTTTGACGACAAAGAGCAAAAGTTTAAAATTTCGGTTGTTGTGAGTAACAAAACTTGGGGGAATTTGTTTGGTTATGAAGGAACATTTGAAGTTGATTATATAGACGTGAACTCAAAAGCGGACATCCCAAAAGACGTTATGCCAATAAGAGAAGAAATTAGAGAATAGAATGAAAATGACAAGAAAAACACCCACACCAACATCCGTTCTCCTTCCACACCACTACTTTTTGTAGAACAATACTTGGCAACAATATATAAACCTGAAGAACTATGTTTGTTTACATAACCAAAGTTTTGTAGTTTTGAGGGAAACAAGTTGTGCAACAAGCACAGGCCTTTGGCTCAATGGCGGGCTCAGTGGTTACATCAAGTTTTCTTCATCTAATGAAGTTTAGTGCGATGAATCCCCGCCATCGCAAAGCCACATACATTATAGGAAAGATTAAAAAATGAATAGCATAAGAGAAAAAAAAGATCAAATAGTAAATTTTTGGAGCATTGATGAAGAATCAGACCGTGAAAAACTGATTGAAGAAATAAGGAATTACTCTGAGATAAAAACTGAAGCTGTATTAGTGCAAGAAATAAGAGATAATTTCAAACAAACAAGTTCTTCAGGAATAAGTGTGATTTATGAGGCGTTAAGTAAGAACCCCAAAAAATGGTCGAATTTCTTTAAAGAAGAATATGAAACTGCTTTTGAATCAGCGAAAAAATCTGAGAAAGCTTTTGAAATTTTGGAAAGTATACAGGGAATAAGTTTTGTTAAAGAAGGGGAATTGGAAACGTTAGACGAAATAATAAGTCTATTAGGAAATAACCTTTCACACCAAAACAAAGTCATTAGATATAACTCTGTTTGGTATTTAGGAGATTGGATTTCAGATAAAAACAAAGACAAATATTCTCATATAATTGACAAAATAATTGATAGACTTCAAGATGAAAATTGGAAAATCAGATATATAACAAAGTTGATACTTGACGACCTGAATAAATTACCGAAAGACTATACAATCAATCTTTGGGATAAAATTAGAATTAAGTTTGGAAATCCATTTGCAATATAAAAAAACTACCACCAACCGTTCAATGACGGATGTCGTGGTTTATTGAACACCTACATCGCATCAACTTTTGTGCTATATTGATAGTTTAGTGCTCCGAATTGACAATCAGCGAAGCTCAATCGCCAACTGCGGTAGTCTTGAACTGTTAGTAATAAGGCAACAAACCCACAACATGACAAAAGAATGACACTATTCGTATCATAATCAAACTTAAACGTATCAAATCGTATCATTACACTCTTGCAGTTTCGAATCATAACCGTATCTTTGCATATCAAATCGTATCAAAATGAACAATAAAGTATATAATTTTCGACTTAAGATTGATTGGAAGCTGATTAATGTTATCAGTGCAATAGACCGCTTTGATGCACATTGGACTGCTATTGAACGCAAAGAAGGACAAAGCCTCAAAGAGTTGAAAAGCATTGCTACAGTGCGAAGTGTAGGAGCTTCAAATCGCATTGAGGGCAACAAAATGAGTGATGAAGAAGTTGATGTGTTGCTGCAAAAAATTGACATTACCAAACTTACTGACAGAGATTCGCAAGAAGTAGTCGGATATTATGAGGTGTTGGATTTGATTTCGGAGTCTTATCATAATATCACATTGACCGAAAGCCATATCAAAAGTTTGCACAATAATGTAATGAAATATAGTGCCAAAGACCAATGGCATAAAGGAAATTATAAGTCGCATAGTAATGCAGTTGAAGCAGCATTTCCTGACGGCACACGACAAAGAATCTTTCAAACCACAGAAGCGGGATTTGCCACCGAAAATGCCATAAGACAGTTGCTTGATTGGTATAATTCCGAAACAGAAGTACACACATTAATCAAAATAGCATCATTTGTCTATGATTTTTTAAGTATTCACCCGTTTCAAGACGGGAACGGTAGGTTAAGTCGTTTGATTTCAACACTATTATTACTTAAAAACGGATATACATGGATACAATATGTCAGTTTTGAGCATGAAATAGAAAATCGAAAAAACGAATATTATCAGGTTCTCAGAAGTTGTCAGGTGCAACGTCCAAATGAAGATATTACTGTTTGGATTGAATTCTTTTTGAGTTGCTTATCAAATATCCAATCGCAACTTATGACAAAATTGCAAAAAAATGGTTCGGAAACACAAATTTCACATAAGGAGAAATTAATTTTTACCATTATTCAAAATCGTCCGAATATTCAGTCAGGAGAAATTTCGGAAAAACTGGCGATACCATTACCTACCGTTAAACGCATTTTGTCAGAGTTGACTAAAAAAGGACTAATTGAAAAACAAGGTAATGGACGTAATGTGAGTTATACGATACAATAAAGATTGGACTTCATCATACTTGTGAACTACAACAGGAGAAATTTCATGCCACGGGCAGGGATGACGGTTGAACAACTCATCTGTAATTTTTTAGAAAAATGAGCGGTAATGGGATATAAACTTGTTTGTTTACATAACCAAAGTTTTGTAGTTTTGAGGGAAACAAGTTGTGCAACAAGCACAGGCCTTTGGCTCAATGGCGGACTCAGTGGTTACATCAAGTTTTGGGGTAAAAGTCCCGCCCTTCGGGTAGCTGCCAAACGTTGGTGGTCATTGTGAAAGACGATACCGAAATAAATAAACGAACAGTTAATTAAGAAATGCCATTTACATTTTCACACCCAGCAATAGTTTTACCATTGACATTTTTGCCTCGACCATGGTTTTCCTTGACCGGTCTTGTAATCGGCAGTTTAACACCTGACTTTGAATATTTTTTAAGAATGAGAATTAAAAGCAATTACAGCCATACAATTGACGGACTTTTTTGGTTCGACCTGCCACTTGGACTCCTACTTGCGTTTTTATTTCACAACATTGTTCGTGACAGGCTATTCGACAACTTACCGACATTTTTAAAATCAAGATTTTCGATTTTTAGGCAGTTTGATTGGAACAGTTACTTCAAACATAATTGGTTAGTGGTGACAATTTCAATTTTAATCGGAGCAGCTTCGCACATTTTTTGGGATAGTTTTACTCACGAACACGGTTATTTCGTTCAGACAATTCCTGAATTGCAAAACTCTGTTGGTTTTTTTGGCAGACAAATTCCAATTTTAAAAATACTTCAACATTCTTCGACTTTACTAGGTGGACTTGTAATTGCTTTTGCCATTTATAGACTTCCGACAGACAAGACTGTAAATAAAAATGTAAATTTGAAATACTGGGCAATTTTAGCAGGACTAACATTAACAATTATTTCGGTAAGACTTGTAAGCGGACTTGACTTCAAACAATACGGGGACGTAATTGTGACAGCTATTTCCGCAGGACTAATTTCATTAATAATAACATCATGGCTGACAAGGGCCAAATAAAACCCCCACCCCCTATCCCTACCTCTTCCACAACTCATCGTAATTTTTAGACGATATTATTGCTTGTACTGTCTATGATTGGGCGGTCGAAGGACATATTCCCTGCTTATATCATTCTTTTTCTTTTTTTCACAGATAGGGATTTTTCTTTTGTTGTTTCTTTTGGACGAATTTCGGTTTCCATAGATGAAGCACACTCAAAAGAAAAGGATCGGCTTCCGTATTATTGCTGTGTTGCTCGATGAATCCGCTGACGAGACTATGCCGTGCATGAGGGGAATGTGCTTCCGCAATATGACGCAATAATTTGAGAAAATGACGATGAAATTCGGTGACAGGCAAAAATTTTGATTTGGAACGTGTAAATGAACGAATACCATAGTCAAGATATGCTTCCCCACCGGTATCCAGATGCGCACATAATGATAATAATTCGGCAGAACGATGGGCATCGCTACGGATATGTGCATCAGATGAGAGTGTGCGCTGAAACCATTCAAGTGCAAGTCGAGGATTGCCAGACACAAGACACATTGCCCCACATTCCATCGTCAGTAATTTTTGATAAATCGGCGGAAAAAAATGCTGATATGTCTGATAGAGTTTAGTGTATTCGGGTATATTTTCCGCAAAACGCCCCATATTTTCCGATACCATATCATACGTTATTTCGGTGCGAAGAAATAACATGGCGGCACGTGCTTTTTGATAGGCATTCAGATTTTTTTGCTGCATACTGTCACGTAACAAATAAATATTATTTTCATAAAGTTCATAGTGTTTGTGCAGACAGTAATATGACAGCATGGTTGTCAATGTACCAATATATAATCCAAAATATTGTTCTTTGCGAATGGGGTTTTCTTCAAATTTCTTTACTATTATTTCGCTTATTTCGCGTGATTTTTCTTGATCTTTTTCGATATACTGATAATGCGATGTTTGAATAAACATTGAAGAAAGCCATGCAGTAAATGATAAAGGTTGTACCGTGCTCATCAATGGATGGGATAATATATCTGCGGAGTACTGTTCTTTTGCATGCGTGGTAATACCTTGCGCCACAAGTGAATCTTCAATACGCAAATTATAGATCCAATACAAATATTCATTATAGACTTTTTCGGAAGCACTTTCTAATTCATTGATAATACTCTCCGAAAGTTCACCATAATGTTTATCGCTGACAAAATGTGATATGACCAATAAATAATAGGTGAGTGCATCAAGGTATAAACGATTATGCTCAATCTCGCGAGCCATTTCTACTGCTTTTTTGACAATTTTTTCTGCATGGGTATATAATCCGCGTTCGGATAATAAACGCACATCATAGAGAGCATCTTGAATGACTTGCGCCTGATTTTTCCCGCTATGGTATGAGCGCAATGATTCCATGATTTGCTTGTATAAATAATTCTTTATTCCGGGTAATCGTTGTGCCATTGTTTTGATACTGTTTTTTTTCATAAGAGCATCATCGCTATATGATTCCAGAGAATCAATAGCTTCGAATAATGTCATATAATCATTGCCTTCGCCAATAATATGACGGGCTGAGTATTTTTTGAAGTATCCCTTCTCCGATGGACTCATCGAACGAATCAGTTCATGAATTTGCTGACCTACACTCATATCGTTATCCTTTGTATGATATTGTGATTGCACTTGAGCGAAGTATTGTCATATAGTGACGCTCCGACATGGAAATATAGTAAAAAATTGGCGGAAACATTCCCCCGTATTCACTGTCATTGCTAACAGACATGAATGTGCGCAGTTCATGTGCAGTATATATCAACTTTATAAACAATGATTTGGAGTAATAATGACACATTGTATTTTGTACAGTATAAGTTTTTTCTGTTTGTGTATCGGCACTTTTGCCCAGACACAACTCACCCTTACATCATCCGTCGGTATTGAAGGTGGAAATGTCTATAGCATAGATAAAAAAGGGAGCGAAATTATCGTCGGCACGCAATCCGGTGTTTTTTGGTCAACAGATTATGGTATTCAATGGAACAGTATTCCGCAATCGGTCAGTATCATTCCTTTTACAAAAGTACAGATTGCCGATCCGGGTGTATATGTTTGTGTAAGTGATAGAAATATCTACATATACAAACGTGCCGATAATAGCTTTACACCATTGCCTTCACTATTGGATGTCGTCGAAAAAGATGGCAATATTACGGCACTGTATGCCACACCAACTATGATTATGGCGGGGACAAGTGCCGGTTATCTTCTTAATTATGGGATTGCGCAACAACGATGGACTATTGTTTTAGACAGTTCCAATAGCCAATCACATCAAAGTGTTACAGATATTATCCGTGCCGGCAGTAAGTTCTATGTTTCTATCGGACAAGAACTTATGCGATGGAATGGTAATGCGTGGTTAAAAGTGACACCTACGCTCAATGAATCGGAGTATATGTTTGTACAAGATATGTGTGAGTATGGCAATCACGTTATTGCAGCAACTACACAAGGGATTATACGCTCCACAGATGAAGGAATAACATGGCAAAAGTTTAATCAAAATCTTTCCGAAGAAACGATAACCATACGCTTAGCGGGTGGTGGCGATTACCTTGCAATACAAACACTCTCCGATGGCATAAATCTCTATGATACAACACGCAATGAATGGATTGATACCGACATCAACAATAGTTATGATGAAGGCATACTTTCACTGCACTGGAGTCAGGATGGTCTGTATGTAGGATTGCAGGCACAAGGTATAATTCATTCTGCCAATGGACGCAATAGTTTTGCTCCGATGAATCAAGGATTACATGATGTGAGTGTTCACGGACTGGCTATATTCGGCTCCACATTGTATGCCGCAACAAGTAATGGTATTTTCACAAGCACAAATAATGGAGCACGCTGGTTTGGTCCCGCTATGAAAGGTATAGCATTCAATGATGCTGTTGTTCATAATAACACCGTTTTTATGGCGAGTGAAAAAGGAATTTTTCGTTATAATTCTCCATCAAATACATGGGACACGGCAGGGTTTACCGGCGTATGGTGCCAAGGTTTTACTCAACAAGGCAATACTTTATATGTTACCACAGCTGATTTATTCCCGCATGAACATAATAAATCCGGCATATTCTTCACAAATGACGGCGGTGTAACATGGCAAAATATCACCCATAATTTGCTGACTATAGAAAATATCAGTGAAGTGGTGCGAGTGACACAAGCAGGGCAAACACTTTTTGCAGCAACAAATGCAGGATTATTCCGAAAAAATACTCAAGACACGCAATGGCAAAAAATATATATTGGTAATTTCCTTGCTGAAATATCAGATATGGTAATTGATGAAGGAACAATTGTGCTTACTCTTAACCAACGCGCTGTTATACGATCCACAGATAATGGTATTACATGGAATGATTGGCAGGAAGGATTGCAAAATGAATCTGTCTCTATGCTGATACATGGAATATCAATTCGTGATGGATTATATTATCTTTATACCAATGTCGGTATTTTTACACGCATGGCTTCATCATCACAATGGAAAAAAATATCGGATATTTTCGGAGCTTTATGGCTTTCTTATACGGATAACAGAATATTTGTCGGAACGCAAAAAGGATTGTATTATCAGAATATAGTGACATCGGATATTGATGAAGATAATCAAGAAAACAATGCTGTTATAATATATCCCAATCCGGCATCGGGCACAATGACTATTAACTCGGAGGAATCCAAAATTCTTAGTATAGAATATTTTACTGTAGAAGGACAGTCAATAATGTCTGTGCCTGCGCCAATACTATCACCCACACATATTGATATATCTTCTTTACCGACAGGAGCATATATAGCACGTATTACAACAGTATCGGGAATGTATCATCACAGCGTGACCATACTTCCATAAAATCTTTAACACCACGCTCCATATACCACTATTGACACAAAAGCCGTGCAAAAAACACGGCTTTTTTTATATACAGTTTTTTGTGAATAGTGTTTATTTGATACTATGCAATGGCATGGAATAAGTTTGATTTGAGGCTATTATTAAAAGAGTATAATATCCTTGCGGTAAATGCGCAAGAGAACATTGAAGAGATTCTGTGCTGAGAACAGTATATTCGACAGTGAATATTTCGCCAAGTACGGAAATTGCCTGCACACGGACTATATCATTATTGAGAAGTCCAGTCACCGTCACAGAGTTATGTGCTGGATTGGGCGCAAGTGTCCACGTACTTTGTTCATTATTATCTTCAATATTTGCTACTGTGCCATTGATATATTGTTGTTGATTTTCTGTGATGGCAGAGCGCACAGCCGGAAAATCTTCATCGCTTCCTGTAGTTTCATTGCCTTTGAGGGGATTAACAATTGTAATGCAATAGGCAACGCGAGCTGTTTGTCCGGGCAATAAAGTAAATGCACCTGTGCTGAGCAATGCTCTAATATCTGCTTGTAATTTTTCACCGTCTTTTTTATTTTCGCTCATGAAATTGTAGCGGTCATTATTTGTTATTGGGTCGGTCTGAATATCAAAAAATCGTATAGCCGAAATTCCAACCTGTTCTGAATATGGAGCCGGTTGTGTATAAGATTTTACGGTGCGCAGCGCATCATCATTCACTGCGGGTGTTTCCAAATGTGTAATTGCCAAATACCCGAAATTTTTTCCCTGTTCACCTTGATTGCTGCTTGACCAAGCATATACACCGTTCAAATTATCAATATTCATAGGGCGAATATTATCATTTTGCGCTCCTTTGGGATTATTGAGAATACCAATATCAGGGTCGAAAACATGCCCGATATGGCAATCGAAGAGTGTGTCATTAGAAGTATTGGTGATGCTCTGTTGTACAATAATGGATGAGCGTAATGGTGCTTTATTCCATGTAAATATTTTTTCATCGAATTGTAAACCAAGTGGAAATCCTTCTTGACCGCGAAGCGTAGAGCCGCCCTCATAGCGATTAAGATTATTATCGTGGTAACGAGAGTGGAACATTTCATCGGAGACCATAGCCGCACCTTTCGGATATACCGCAGAGTTACGTTCGGAGATTGTGGCGACATAGACACCTGTTGGGGCATCGGCTGTTTTCCATAGTGACCAAGGTGGCATCTGATTTTGTATATGCAGACCATCAGGAGTAAATTCCGTTGAGCGTTCCACATGATATTTGATATTCATGTCGTTCGGTAATGGGTAAGGGTCATCACTATTGCCATGTGTCATCCATGAATATCCCGAATTGGGATTGTACGTAAGAGCAACCAAAGGAGTGAGGGTATTATTCACCCGTTTTTTTGCTCCGAACCATATACCTGATCCAAAGAGATATTGATTTTGTGAGCCGCGCGGATAAATAAGCCCAGCCGACGATTTGGCTGTATTATTTCCCAAAATACCATAATTGGAAATATACAAATCCACATCGGAGAGAGTGGTCTGTTTGGTTTGATAGGCGGATTGTCCATACAGATGACCTGCACCTGCAATAGCTAATGCCACAATGAATAAAATTTTCATAGTAATCCCCACAAAATAAGTATATGTAACAAAGGTGTTTTCTGTTCCCAGCACAGAGAGAGTCATGATGACAAAAGTTACAAGTATGTACTTTTTTAAGAATATTTATCGTATGACATGGAGGGGATACGAATATGATTGTGTTGGTGAGGAAAGAATTAAGGTATAATATCCTTGCGGTAAATGTGCAATAGAACATTGAAGAGATTCTGCGCTGAGAACAGAATATTCGACGGGGAATATTTCGCCAAGTACGGAAATTGCCTGTATCGTGATAGCGTGTTGTTCGCTGCTATTGATAATGACCGTTGTGTTCGCAGGGTTGGGAGCGAGTATTCTATCAATTGTTTCTTGTTGTTTTAGCGTATAATCCGAGACAGTAGAATATACTTGTTGAATTTGTTGTAATTTTTTAAGAATAATAGGAATATCATCATTACTGCCTTCAGGTTCTTTTCCATTAAGCGAGTCAACAATGGAAATACAATAAGCAATACGTGTACTTTGTCCGGGCAATAATGTAAATGAACCCGTGCAAAGCAATGCTCTTATATCCATATTTATTACATAACTTGTAGAATCTTTTTCGGTTATAAATGTATAGTCGTCAATAGATAATCCGGAACCCACAGATGTATAAAGTTTTACAGAATATGTTCCTATTTGTTCAGATATGGGTGCTCTGTGATTATATGATTTACTTGTACGTAAACTATCATTATTAATAGCGGGAGTTTCAAGATAAGCCGCCATTAAATACCCGAAATTTTTTCCCTGTTCACCCTGATCGGTATTTGTCCATGCAAAAAAAACTTGCGTATTATCGGTATTGATGCTCCGGATATTATCATTTTGAAAACTTTTCAAATTATTGGAAAATCTTATATCAGGATCGAAAACACAAGCTATATAACAATCGAAAAGTGTATCTGTAGAACTGTTGGTGATAGTTTTTTGCACAATAATAGATGAATGTAAGGGTGAATTTTTCCAGGTAAAGATTTTTTCATCGAAATGTAAACCGAGTGGATACCCGTCTTTTTTGTTCCTTTCAATTGATCTTTCGTAGCGAGCGAGGTTACTGTCATGGTAACGTGAATGGAACATTTCATCGGAGACCATCGCAACACCCTGCGGATATACTGCTGAGTTTCTTTTGTCAATCGTGGGTACATATATACCTGATTCATCAGATTCAGCAGTTTTCCAGAGCGACCAAGGCGGCATCTGATTTTTTGCGTGCAAACCGTCCTGAGTAAAATCTGTTGAGCGTTCCACTTGATACTGATTAATCATCTCCTGTGATAATGAATCAGGATCACCCATATTCCCAGGTGTCATCCATGATTTTCCCGAACTGAGATTGTACGACCTTATCACTAAATTACGAAGGATATTGCTCACTCTTTTCTTTGCACCGAACCATGTACCTGACCCAAAGAGATATTGATTTTGTGAGCCGCGCGGATAGAGGAGTCCTGCCATTCCTTGCTTACTATTATATCCGATGATACCATTATTAGAAACATATAAATCCACATCGGAGAGAGTAGTTTGTTTGTAATCAATATCGGATTGTGCTCTAAGATGCAATGCAGCTAAAAATACTATAAGAGCAAGAGTACAAAACTTCATAAAAATCTCCACATCGTTCATAAAGGATTATCACAGACCTCAGTGTTCCTCAGAAAGTTACAATATGTGTTTACTTTTTTATGACAGGCAAAATTTCTTATACTACATTTCTCCGGCATTAAGAATGACTGCGCATCTCATGTTTATTGCACTTTCAAGGTTCCTGCAAGTAATTGTAGTTGTAATTCGGCAGCTTTGGCGGTAAATTGTGCATTAAAAAGTCGTGTTGCACTTTCTATAATCGAGTATTGTGCCTGACGCAATTCGGGTGTGGTGATGGATTGACGTTTGAATCGTTCCATAGCAATATCTGCATTTTCTTTGGCAAGTTCATTATTATTTTTTTCGATGGCAATTGTTGCCATGGCATTCGTATAATTTGTGGAGGCATTGGTATAAAGTTGTCGTACTTGTTGTTGCAATGCATCAAGTTGTAATCGTCTGTTTTGTATAAGCATATCTTGTGTGGCTAATTGCGTATGGGTGATCAAACCATTGAATAAAGGGACAGAAATACCAATACCCGCAGTAAAACCATTATTAGCATTGATCACAAATAAACCGCGACTATTTTGATTGTAATTATAATTGTACCCGGTATTGAATGTGATGGAAGGCAAACCTTGTGCATAGATTTCGCTTTTTTGTTGCAAAGCAATAGCAAGTTCTTGTTGTGCGATGAGGGTGGAATAATTTTGTTGTTCTGTAAGATTTTGTAATGCCGTAAAATCGGGTTGTGCTCCAAGCGGAATAGAGTCCTCAACGCCAATAATAGCGGAAGGATTGCGCCCCAAAAGAATATTTAATGAGGCAGTTAATTGTGCAAGAGAATTTTGCACGGTTAATCGCGCACTTTGTTGCTCATTAATGTCTATTTTGGCTTGAAGTACATCGTTTTTTGTGCCGACACCAACTGATAAACGTGCCTCGGCAAGACGTAAGCGTTCTTCTAAAACACGAATCAGTTCATCGAGTGTTTTTTGTTGTTGCGTAAGCCGCGCCAGCCCATAATATGCCATGCAGACATCATACATCGTTTGCATGACTTGTTGTTTCAACTGTAATTCGCCGGATTTTTGGACTTCTTCTAATCGTGATTTGGTGGCGAACATACGCATACCATCAAAGACACGCCATGATAATGTGACAAATGCTTGCGTATTTTGCTGGGTGACTCCGCTACCCGTGATAGTTTGTCCATTACTTAATTCTTGATTTATGGAAAATTGAGAATAATTCGTTGTTAATCCGGCATTCACCGTAGGATATGCACCCGCATTTGCCCATGAATTTTCTATACTCTGAATATCCGATTGATTTTTTGCCAATAAAATATCATAATTATGTTTGAGAGCAAGCTCAACGGCTTGTTGTAATGATAATACATTTTGTGCTTGTATCGAAAAAGAACAGCATAGAATACAACACAATAATATCGAAAATAATCTCATGATATTCATTAGTCCATTAATGGTGAGAATGTGTGGATGAAGGAAGTATGTCTTGATTTTGCACGGCTTCGTCTTCCATGGGATGCAATGACGGTAGATTTTTCCGCGTAATAAACGAATACATCGCCGGAATAACAAATAATGTGAGTATAAGCGCGAATAATAAACCGCCGACAATAACAATACCCAAAGGAATGCGACTTTGTGACCCTGCGCCAAGAGCAAGTGCAATGGGTAAAGCACCTAACATCGTAGCAAGCGATGTCATGAGAATAGGACGTAATCTCGCTGCGGAAGCCTCAATCACCGCCTGAATAATGCCATTACCGTCATGGCGTTTATGATTGGCAAATTCTACTATCAAAATACCATTTTTTGTCACCAATCCAATAAGCATAATAATACCTATTTCGGAAAATATATTAAGTGTCTGATCAAATGCCCATAATGAGACAACTGCGCCCGCTAAAGCTAATGGTACGGTAAGCATAATAGTGAATGGATCGCGAAAACTTTCAAATTGTGCTGCTAATGTTAAATAAATAAGTACCAAAGCCAATAAAAATGCAAAACTTGTATTGGAGGAACTTTCCGCAAAATCCCGCGATGCCCCCGATAAAGCCGTGGCGAAGGATTCGTCCAATACACGCGCCGCTATGGATTGCATTTCTTTCACACCGTCGCCTATCGTATAGCCCGGCGCTAATGCAGCACTGATTGTTGCCGATTTATAACGATTATAATGATACAGTGCCGGCGGTGAACTTGTTTCCGCCATTTCGACAATATTATCTAATTGAACTAATTCTCCTTTAGTATTGCGCACGGAAAATGCTTTTAAATCAAGCGGCTCATCACGGTTTTGTCTGTCCACCTGACCAATAATCTGATATTGTTTGCCATTCATCAGAAAATAGCCGAAACGTCTGCCACTGAGAGCAAATTGCAATGTATTGGCAACATCAAGAACAGAAATACCCAATTGTGTTGCTTTTAAACGATTGATGGTTATTTGTAATTCGGGTTTATTAAATTTCAAATCAACATCCACACCTTGTAAAATCGCACTTTTATTGCATTCATCCAAAAATGTGGGAAGCACTTGACGTAATTTTGCAAAATTCAGATTTTGCACAATAAATTGCACGGGTAATTGTGAGGCGGCACGGAATCCAACGCTGATGGTTTGCTCTTGAATGGGCACGCCTTTTACATCAGGGTAATTTTTGAGAATTTTCCCCACTTGTTGAGTAATTGCTTTTTGTGAAGTTTTACGCTCTTGCGGATCAACAAGGAATATAGTACATCCACCGCTATTGGAGGAAGTGCTATTGCCAAAAGAAGGAGCAACATTTGAAAAAATTATACGTGCATTTGCACCGACGGAATCTTGAATTGCTTGAGCAAGAGAAACGATATTTTTTTCCATGGCATCGAAATCTGTTCCCTCCGCTGCCGTCAAATTTGTACGAATAATACTGCGATCTTCCAGCGGTGCCAATTCACTTTGCAAAGAACCACCCACACCCACAATGGCTGCACCGCATAAAGCAATAAGAATAAATGCCAACCAACGATTATTCATAAAGCGCGTTAATGTGCGTCGGTAGCCGGTATCTAACCATACAAAAAATGGTTCCGTCCATGTATAAAATCGGGTTCGTTTATGGACATCTTTGGCTAATTTTACATTGAGAACGGGGGTAATAGTTAAAGACACAAAAGCAGAAATTAAAACCGCTCCCGCCAGCACCACACCAAATTCCCGAAACAGTGAACCCACAAAACCCTGAAGGAAAATCACGGGTAAAAACACAATCGCAAGTGTGACCGATGTGGAAATAACTGCAAAAAATATCTCATTTGTTCCTTCGCGTGCTGCTTTGAATTTGGGCATACCCGCTTCAAGTTTTTTAAATATATTTTCCGTCACCACGATGCCGTCATCCACCACCAATCCCGTTGCCAGCACAATAGCAAGCAATGTCAAAACATTAATCGAAAATCCGGCAATATACATGATAAAAAATGCACCGATTAAGGAAATAGGAATATCAATAAGCGGGCGGAAAGCAATAATCCAATCACGAAAGAAAAGATAAACAATCAGCACAACAAGACCTATGGCAATAAGTAATGTTTCTTCCACTTCATTCACTGCTCTGCGCACAAAATACGAGCGATCACGCCCAATATCAAGAATAATATCGGGTGGCATATCTTTTTTTATTTGTTCTATACGTTTGTAAAATTCATCGGAAATAGTAATATGATTTGCACCGGGTTGGGCAATAATAGCGAGCGATACCACAGGATAACCATTTTTTCTGGAGACCGTTTCTTCATTTTCCGCACCAAGAGTAATTTCGCCCACATCACGTAAGCGGACAATACTTTCGCCGTCTTGTCGTAAAATAAGGGAATTAAAATCTTCTTCCGTTGTTAATCGCCCCATGCTATTGACGGTTAATTCGGTGGAATTACCTCGCACTTTTCCGCCCGGGAGTTCTACATTTTCTTTATCGAGTGCATTTTTTATATCTTGAATGGTTAAATTATAGGCAGTGAGTTTTGCCGGATCAATCCATAATCGCATGGCAGCACGACGCAAACCGAATATTTGTACTTGGCTTACCCCCGGAATAGTTTGTAAACGCTCTTGTAACACATTTTCCGCATAATCGCTTAATTCCACAATATTGCGTGTAGTGCTTTGAATAGGCATAAATAAAATAGGGTCGGAATTAGCATCGGCTTTGGTCACAACGGGCGGCGCATCAATATCCTGCGGTAAATTACGAATTGCTTGCGACACTTTATCGCGCACATCATTGGCTGCTTGTTCCAACTCGGTTTGCAAATCAAATTCTACGGTAATATTACTGACGCCAAGAGCACTATTAGAAGTAATTGATTTAATACCCGCAATACCATTGACGGCTTTTTCTATCGGCTCGGTAATTTGTGATTCCACCACCTCGGCACTGGCTCCCGTATATTGTGTGCGGACAGTAATTGTCGGCGGATCAATGGCGGGATATTCTCTCACGCCCAAAAAAGTATAACCTATTGCTCCAAAAAGCACAATGGCAATACTCATGACAATGGCAAGAACAGGACGCTGTAAACTTAATTCAGATATATTCATTGATAAAGTCAGATAAATCAATAAGAAAATTCAACGATATAATTATACCGTCATTATTATGTGATGATTACAAAGAAGAAACCACTGTGGATATTTTGACTTTGGCTTGTGGTTTAATAAACATAATACCGGAAACAGCAATCGTATCGCCCTCAGAAATACCCGAAATAATTTCCACCATATCTTGGGTGCGAATACCCGTTGTGACTGTTTCAAAATACGCAATACCATTTTTTATGACAATCACTTTTTTATCGCGTGCTTGGGGAATAATTGCTTTGGTCGGCACCATCAGTGCTGCACTTTGCTGACCAAGTGTTAATTGCACTTTAGCAAAAGCTCCCGCCGTTAATTCTGCCGAAGGATCTATCACCTGTGCTCGCACTCTTATATTCCGAGTTTCCTGATTTATGCCTGCTTCCGTAGCAAGAATACGTGCCTGATATTGCTTGGGCGAACCCTCCACCGAACATTGCACAATATCGCCTGTACGCACAGCGGAAATATATTTTTCGGGAAGAGAAAAATCCAATTTTAATGGCTGTATTTGTTGAATGCGTGCAATGCTCACCGCGGGTGTTATGTATGCCCCCATGCTGACCGTTTTAAGTCCTATTTTACCGGAAAATGGAGCGCGAATTTCTGTTTTTGCTATCTGCACTTGTAATAACTCAATATCTGCCTCAAGGGTTTGCACTTGCAATGTTGCCAAATCGGCTTCTTGCGCACTTGAGCCATTGAGTGATAATAATTCTTTTTGTCTTTGCTCTGTTTTGCGAGCTGTGGCAAGCTGCACTTCCAATTTTTTACGTTGTGCCACCAAATCGCCGTCGAAGAGTTTACACAAGAGCGTTCCTTTTTGCACTTGGGAACCTTCTTGAATAAACAATCCGACTATTTTTCCGCTTATTTCGGGATGTAAGTCTGTTTCTTCATTCGGAATAAGCGTGCCCGAAACGGTAATATTTTCCGCTAATTCTCTTGGTTGCACCCTATATGCCTGCACCTTCACATCGGGCTTGGCACCTGCTTGTAATGCCTTCATCGGATTGGGTTTGGAATTACATCCGGCAATGATGAATGCTGCTGCTGCTATAATGCTATAGAATCTCATATCTCCACTTTTTTTTGTTGTGATGAATTATTGTGACACCTTTCGAGGAAAGCCGTTTAATGCCAAACGATTGTATCTTGTACAGATTGTAAAGGGGCAAGGAGCGGTGGGAGTGGGGAAAGGAAAAGTATATAAAATGCGGGATGGTTTTTTACGAAATCAGATGGCGTACCCTTTGATACAGCATTGTATGAACCCGGGTAGTGCAAACAAACTACATCATTTTCGCGACATATTGTTGTGAAGTTTTTATATCTATTTAATCAATAGATTCAATTCTCGTCGCCATCTATGTGCTTCGGAGTTCTTTTCTATGAATACTTTCTCAGCCTTATCTGAATCAACTCTACATTTTGATTCTAAAACCAAAAGTTGAACATTCACCTTTTTTAAATGTAGCATACACCTCACCCCCCATCGCTTCCGCGTTTTTCTTAACACTATATAAACCCAAACCTGTTGAATCTTCTCCATCAGTTGGCTGTGATGAAAGTGTGGAAAATTTTTGGAATAGCAAATGTTGTTCGCTCTCATCAACACCGGCACCTTTGTCCACAATAAAAATTTCTAAAGATTGAGTAGCATCTAACAAGGTGGTTTCTACATTAATTTCAATGGATGTATTATGTGGTGAGTATTTGATTGCATTTGATACATAATTATCAATAATTTCTCTCAATAATTGTGGATCTATATTGATGGTGTCAAACTCTAATCTTTTCGATACTATGATATCTATATTCTTCTTCTCGGCATGATTGTTAAAGTAATGTACCACTTCGTCAATGAAACTATGCAAATTTAATTCTTTAGTAACAACTTTAACATTACCCTGTTCTAATAATTCATTGTTAAGTAATTTCCCTATTATATCTTTCATAAAGTTAGAGGTTTTCTTTACATTACTCAGCTTTTGCAGTAATTCTTCCTCTGTCATTTTTTTAAAATATCTTTCAATTAACTCGATAGTCAGCAGTATTCCTGATAATGGATTTTTAAGGTCATGAGCGACAATGTGGAGAAAGTTGTTTTTCTCTTGATTCAAGTTTTCCAGACTCTTATTAGCAATATTCAAATCATTAACTTTGAGTTCTAATTCTGTATTGTAATTTTCTATGGTGCTCTCATACTTATGACTCACTTTTCTAACAAAAAAGCTAGCCAATGCAGCCATCAGAACTGTGATTAGACCTGCAACTGCAAAAAGATTATATCTTAACTCAAGGATTTCAGATTTTATTCTCGCGGTATTTTCATGAGAATTTACTTTCCATGGGCGACTCATCAAATTAAACGAATACACAATTTCCGCATTGTTTGTATTGTAGTTAATAATCCCGCCATCGTTTATTTCAGTTTTAAGTATGTCAAACCAATTATCAACAATTCCCTTATTTGAGCTTTTATAATGTATATTCAAGTGCTTTACATTTTGTCCGACAATACTTTTATCAGGATGGTTGATAAATACACCACTTGTATCTATTATACAAACAAACCCTTTCTCTGATTGACTACCGACAATTGCGTCTTGAAATTTTTCTAATAAGTCCTGTTGATTAATTCCTTTCTTTAAACTTTCGTCTAAAAACTTTGCTAATACTTCACTTTGACTTTTATTGGAATCTAACTGGATTTGAATATAGGTGTTTTCTATATAATTCAACAATACCGGAAAGGTAAGAAACATCACTAATGTGTTTGCTAACATCACACTTAAAATGGTGAGAAGTGTTAGTTTCGACTTTGCTTTCATTAACTTTATCTTTCTGTATTGGTAGAGAATGGTTTACTGTTGGCTTATCCTATACACAATTTGTTGATGTATGTTCGATTATGCAGATAAGGGACCATGTGTTCCCTTGAACTTTGTGGATTGGAAAATATAAAACGAAAAAACATAAATTCCACTTGAGCTAAGAGTCACAAGTACCGAAAGACTTTACGGTTTCTTTGCTTCATCATAGACACTGCCATTGCTGGGGTCAAGGTAGCGAAGGTTTTGCCATAATTTGGCATCCGGATATCCTTTGAAATATCCGGCAAGTTCTTGGAATATAAAATCTCATATCTCCACTTTTTTGTTGTGATGAATTATTGTGACACCTTTCGAGGAAAGCCGTTTAATGCCAAACGATTGTATCTTGTACAGATTGTAAAGGGGCAATGAGCGGTGGGAGTGGGGAAAGACAGGAATTTGTATGAGGATGGACAAAAAGTATATCGTATATGCAAAATTTATACTATTTTTGATTTGTATCTTCGTACACGCATCGCTTATTATATTGAAATATATGCCATTAAATATACAACATCTTGAAAATGAAATCATTGACCAATATCTTTATGATGAAGATTCTTCCAGACCGTGGATTATCGGCTTCAGTGGAGGGAAAGACTCGACCATGCTTTTACAGGTTGTATGGAATGCCCTCAAAAAAATTGAACCCGCTTTGCTGACAAGGCAAATTTATGTCGTCTGTAATGATACTTTGGTGGAGAATCCGCGCATCGTCAAGTTTATCAATAAAACACTTGCCAGAATACAGAAAGAAGCAAATCTTCATAACTTCCCTATTGTCGTCCATCAGACAATGCCAAAGTTGGAAGATACCTTTTGGGTGAAATTAATTGGTTTGGGCTATCCCGCGCCAAATAAATTCTATCGTTGGTGCACAGAAAGATTGAAAATTAATCCAACGACGAAACTTATAACCGATAAGATTAGTGAAAATGGGTCGGCTATTATTTTGCTTGGCACAAGGTCAGATGAAAGTACCAATCGTGCAGCTTCAATCAAACGTCATGAAATAAAAGGAAAACGTTTACGAAAACATCCTTTACCTAATGCGTTTGTCTATGCACCCATTAAAGATGTCACCACCAATGAACTCTGGCAATATTTAAATCAAGTGCCGCCGCCTTGGGGTGGAAGCCACAAAGAATTGGTGACACTTTATCGCAATGCCAATAGTGGTGATTGCCCTTTGGTGATTGATGATTCGACGCCGAGTTGTGGCAATAGCCGTTTTGGGTGCTGGGTTTGTACGGTTGTCAATAAAGATAAATCCATGGAAGGGCTTATAGATAATGGCGAGGAATGGATGCAACCATTGGCTGATATACGGAATTTTCTTGTGCAAACAAGAGATGACCCCGAAACATTCAGAGAAAAACGCAGACGCAATGGTGAAATATCCGAAAATTTATGGGGACCCTATAAATTTGAAACCAGAGTTGAAATTTTGAAACGTATTTTGAAAGCACAAAAGATTATACAAGCCACCGAAGGAATTGAGTTAATTACCCATCAAGAAATGGTATTGATACAATTCCATTGGTTCAGAGATTGTTTCTTCAAAGTAAAAGTGTCAGAAGTTTATAATAGTATTTTCAAAACAAAGATGAGTATGAGCAAGCACGAAGAAAAATTCAAACAAGAAACTGACTTGTTGAAAAAATCATGCACTAAAGAGCCCAAAGATGTTGAGTTAATCCAAGACCTTTTGGCTCTTCAAAAAACTAAAACCTTGATGATCCGCAGAAGAGGTCTCCAATCAGATATTGATAATCGTCTGAATCAATTTGTTGAAGAGTTGAATAATCCTCTATGTTTAAATTAATTATCTGATTGTTTAATTGCCATAAAATCCCCTACCCATCTAATATTAAAAAGTTAAAATAGTGTGCAGGAATCTTTACAGAAATATCTCAGGTCATTTAAGAATCTAAGAATAGATAGAGCACATGGCATTGCTCCTCACAAACCTATTTTACTGATTTCTGTATTGCAAACGTTCCAGAACGGAACAAATAACTCCCAAAGAATTTATATTACTCCTGAATTAGTTGCTTTATTTAAAACCAATTGGAGTTTATTGGTTACATCAAAGCACGATTGCCGATTTGCTTTGCCATTTTACCACTTAACAAGCGATAAATTTTGGAAATTAATTCCTAAGTCCGGTTTTGAAAACATTATGCAGTTGTCTGCTTCCATGCGAAATTTTATAAGTTTGAATGCAGCTGTTGATTGTGCAATTATTGAGGACGATTTATTGCTCTTGATGAAAGATACAAAGAGTAATGAAATTTTAATTCGCTTTTTACTCGATGAATATTTTCCTAGCAGTAGAGATAACTTCACTAACTTTTCAGGGGGAAAACCAAAGCTATTTGATGATATAGAAAGTAAAATTTTGAAAGAACCATCCGAAGAATATCGCCATGAGATTAAGAAGCTATTCGAACAAAAAAATGAAGAAGAAATATTCTTGAGGGGTAGTATATTTAAAAGAGAAATCCCTAAAATTTACAACAACACCTGTTGTATTTCAGGAATGAAAATTGATGCAATAGGTAATGTTTCAATGATTGACGCTTGCCATATAGTTCCGTTTAGTATAAGTTATGATGATACTGTTACAAATGGAATTGCCTTATGTCCCAATTTGCACAGGGCTTTTGACAGAGGGTTAATAGCAATTGATGAAAAACATAGAGTAATTGTTTCAAATACTTTTAAGGAGAATGAATCAAGATATAGTATAAAGAATTTTGAGCATAAAAAGATAAATTTTCCTAACATAGTAGGCTATTATCCCCTGAAGGAAAATTTTGATTGGCATCGAAAAAATATTTTTAAGGGTTGACAGATGGAGTTAACAAAGGAACAAAATGATATTATTCATTCTACTGGCAACATAAAGATTAATGCTGTTGCTGGTTCAGGAAAAACTACAACTATAATAGAATATGCAAAAGCAAGACCAAGAACAAGTAAAATTTTGTATTTAGCATTCAATAAATCAGTAAAAAATGAAGCGGTTAAAAAATTTGCCGATGAAGAACTTTACAACGTATCTGTTGAAACAGCTCACTCGTTAGCTTACAGATATATAGTTTTTAAGAACCAATACAAAGTAAAATCTCATGGATATAAAACTAATGAGATTGTAGAGCTACTAAACCTTCATGGAAATGGAGAAAAGCATGCGGAGCATATAATTGCAAGCCATATCAACAAGCTAGTTAGCTATTTCTGTAACAGTGATAAATGTAAAGTACGAGATATAGACTACTTAAGTACTATTTCAGATAGTAAAGCTAAAAATTTTGTTTATTCTTTTTTGGAATATATCCTTTTTCAATCTCGCCTTTTTTTAGATAAAATGAATAGAGGAGAAATTGAAATAACACACGATTTTTATCTTAAAAAATTTCAGCTTTCAAATCCAAAGCTAAACTACGACTACATACTTTTTGATGAAGCTCAAGACGCATCTCCTGTAATGCTTGATATATTCTTTAAACAAGATGCTACAAAAGTTATTGTTGGTGATACGTATCAACAAATTTACGGCTGGCGCTTTGCAGTAAACTCTCTAGAAAAAGTAGATTTTAAAAGCTACAATCTTTCTACAAGTTTTAGATTTAACCAAGAAATTGCGAACCTTGCAATGGATGTTTTAAAATACAAATATCACATTAATGACAATAATTCTGTTCTTATCACAGGAAAAGGAGATTGTAAAGAAATTAAATCTAAAGCTGTGATTGCAAGAACTAATCTAGGCCTCCTACTAAAAGCAATCGAATATACAATTGAAAAGAAAAGAGTTAAAAGTATTTACTTTGAAGGGAATATTAATTCATATACATATGCTGATGACGGAGCATCACTTTATGATGTTCTTAACCTTTACAATGAAAAACATGAATTAATCCAAGACAAACTTATCAAAGAAATGAAATCTCTTTACGAGTTAGAAGAATATGTTGAAAAGACTGAAGATTCACAGCTTTCAATGATGGTTGAGATAGTTAGAGAGTATGGTAATAAAATACCTAAAATCATACAGGTCATCAAATCTAAACATATTAAAGATGATGATAAAAAAAATGCTGAAATAATTTTCTCAACAGTTCATCGTTGCAAAGGGATGGAATACGATACAATTCAATTGGTAAACGACTTCATTTCAGAGAAAAAACTTGAAAAATTTATGGAAAACGGAATAGTTGATGAAAATAACGCAGCAAAGTTGAATGAAGAGATTAATTTGTTATACGTTGCTGTAACACGAACAAAGAACAGCATCTATATTCCTGAAGATTTAGTGCCCAATAAATTCCCAAAATCTTCTCAAATACATATTATTAAGACTATAAACCAAGAGCAACAGAATCAACAAAAAACTAATATTGTTATCACTAAAACAAGAAGAGAAGAAAACACTCAAGAGAAAGCGTATTTACTTACAGACATTAGAACTAAATATAAAGAGGCTTACAGACCATGGACAGAGGAACTTGATAAGCAACTAACAATTATGTACTGTGAAGGATTAAACATAAGAGATATGGCTCAACATTTTGGACGAACAAGGGGAGCTATAGTATCAAGAATTAAGAAATTGGAACTTGAAGAGTTATACGGTTAATCACGAGAGTGTTTTTTTAATTTCAAAATAGATTAGAATTTAAGTAATATAACTATCCCAAATCAAATCTCACATTTGAAATCTTTTCCCAAAGATTAATGACACTGAAAAAAACTGAACGATGAATGTACAATTACAATGTACGTATGATTAAATCTGCGCTTGAACTATCGTTTATGCTTCGATAGAAGCAAATGACAGTATCAAATAGAATATTATAAGAACAAATTACTGATAACGTTTAATGAGTACCTTGAATTATTCAATAACAGACTTTCTTTTCCTGTTAATTTACCATTGCCCTAAGAGTATTCACAACGTTTTTTACAGCATCAATCACAGTGTCCATTTCTTTTTTTGTATTGAATTTTCCTAAGGAAAAACGAATAGAACTGAATGCAGCAACTTCATCTAATCCCATTGCGGTTAAAACGTGTGAAGGTTCAATGGAGGCGGAAGTGCAAGCACTACCATTACTGACAGCAATCAAAGGAATATCGTGTTCAGGATTGCTCAATCCCATAATCATAGCATCGGAATCAACACCCCGAAACATAATATTGCTTGTAGTATATAAACGTGATTCTCTATTACCATTTATGGAAGTATTGTCAATGGTAAGAAGTTGATGTTCCAGATAATCACGTAAGTTGCGAATATGGTTTGCATTCATTTCCATGTCATTTTTCGCCATAGCTGCTGCTTCTCCTAAACCAATAATACCCGGAACATTAAGAGTGCCGCTTCTCATACCTCTTTCATGACCGCCACCATGCAAAAGAGCCGGAATTTTGATACGGTTTGTTCTTTGACGAATATAAAGCCCGCCCACGCCTTTGGGTGCATACAATTTATGACCGCTCAAACAGAGCATATCTATACCAAGTTCATCAACATCTATGGGGATTTTTCCCACTGCTTGCGTGGCATCAGTCATAAATAGAGCATCAACGTCATGGGCTAATGCTGCTATGTCTTTTATTGGTTGTATAACTCCTGTTTCATTATTGGCAAGCATTACCGATACTAAAATAGTATCGTCACGCACAACGTGTCGTATTGTTTGTATATCAATCAGACCCTCATGATTGACGGGGACAATGGTAATTTCAAAGCCCTTTGTTTTCAGATAATTACATGTATCTAACACAGCACTGTGTTCTGTAGCAACGGTAACAATATGTTTACCTTTTGTGTGATATTGTTCCGCAATTCCTTTTATTGCCACATTTATTGCTTCTGTTGCCCCACTTGTAAAAATTATTTCATAGGGTTCTGCACCAATTAAATCAGCCACTTGAGTTCTGGCACGTTTTACGGCTTCATGAGCTTGAACACCAAATATATGGGTGCTATTTGCATTTGCAAATTCCTTCGTAAAATATGGCATCATCGCCTCTAAAACTCTTGGATCAACTTGTGTGGTTGCATTATTATCCAAATAGATATAGCGTTGTTCACTCATGATAAATGTATAATTCTCCAATACACTCACTTATGTATTTAATATTTCAGTGTAATTCATTTTCTTTACGGTTTTTTTGCTTCATCATAGACACTGCCATTGCTGGGGTCAAGGTAGCGAAGGTTTTGCCATAATTTAGCATCCGGATATCCTTTGAAATATCCGGCAAGTTCTTGGAATTTGGCATCGAAAAATGCTTGAAGTACTATGCTGCGTGCGGAAAGCCGCTTTTCTTTGAATGTGGCAATTTGTTGAATGGCATAAGCCATATTGTCCAAACCTTTTTGTTTGTCTTTGTAATATTCTTCCAAGCCGTCCACATAATAGGAAAAAACGATTTTACGGAAATCATCAAAGCGCAAATCATTATATTCGGTTGCTAAGGCAATGCGCGAATATACCCCGGGTTCGGGCACACGCTGATAGCCCGGCGCATTATTATTTGCCCCGAGTAAGCATATTTGTTTGGCTGAGGAAAACATTTGTTGCCCATCCAATTCGCCATAGCTGTCCATGTCCATGCCGAGTGCCATGAGCAAATGAAAATCGAGCAAAGAAGAAAAAGGATCGAATCGTAAATTCTGAAATGTTAAATTTGCATTCAGTTGATATTCAAATGACCACTCTTTGTCCAATGTTCGATAGACCACCGAGCGGGTATTTGTTTTTTTGTCCACAATACGATAGGAAGAAATAGTTAAAAATGCGGAAAAGCGATTGCCGGATTTGCCCGTGATAGTGATCCCAATGTCAACGGGTATTTTGGGACCTTCCCAATCCATATTCGTGTAGCGTTGATTATTGACATACGTTTCCACATCCTGACGCATGGTGCCGAGATCAATGCGTTGCTCAACCGGTATCAAATCCGTATTGACAGAAACGCTTGCCTGAAATTCCTGCGCATGAACAAATAAGGATGCAGAACAAAGTATGGCGATGACACTAAAAAGTACTTTCATAAATAATCCCGTGAACTATGAAAAATAATAAATACTATGGACTTTGAACCGAAAAATACGACGTTTGGACGATGTAGAACGTGTTTTGGCTCTGTTTTTTTTCGTCTGTGTTTCATACTCATGCCCTGTATGTTTTCTTCGATTATTGCCGACGATGAACCATTTATGATGACAAGCAGCGGCGTCACCGCCATTGGCTCACCGTATATGTTATACAATCCTGCAAGTGTCTTTGTCATAGATTCAGCCACTTTCGGGCTTATGGGCACGCCTTCGCGCTTTGGGCTTTCCGAACTTGCCGAAGGAAGTGTGTATGGTATTTTTTCGCCGATTTCTTCTGTGCGGACTGCATTGAATATTCACGGTTATGGCAACGCACTGTATGCGGAAACGGGTCTTGCCGGCACTATGGCTTTTGCTGTCACCGATGATATGAGTGCAGGCATACGCGCGGACTTTCAGTATATCACCATTCGCTCTTTTGCTTCACGTTTTGCCGCAGAATTAGATGCCGGAATGAATTTCCGTTTATCGCCTTCTTTGCGCAGCAGCATTATGCTCACCAATATCACCCGCACCCGTCGCAATGATACCGAGCCACAGCAAATGGCACAATGCGGATTCGGATGGCAAACAGATTCCACATTATGCTTGGAAGCCGATATTATTCTACGATTGCAAAGTCAAAGCGGCTTGCTTGTGGCTGCATCATACAGACCATTTTCTGCTTTAGGATTAAGAGCCGCTTTTATGACACAACCGCAAAGTATGGAGCTTGCACTTGCAGCATTGCCTTTAACAAAAACCCATATTCTCATAGCAACACGCTACACCGCCGTGCTGGGTATTATGCCTTCTTTTGGCTTGCAATGGTCACCCTAAGCGTACAATTCTATGACCATAAACAATGGCTTTCGCTCGGACACACGTAATTTTGCAGTAAGTAATCACATAGTATCGGAAAAATATGAAACGGACACTCATCACTGCGGCATTGCCGTATGCCAACGGTTTTCTTCATCTTGGACATTGCGCGGGAGCATATATTCCTGCGGATATGTATGTGCGTTTTCTACGCTTATGCGGTGAGGATGTCTTATTTGTCTGTGGTTCCGATGAACATGGCGTTGCTATTACCATCAGTGCCGAAAAAGAAAAAGTCACACCCCGCGATATTATAGATAAATACCACACAGCCAATAAAAAGGCATTTGAAATATTGGGGATGAGTTTCGATATCTATTCCCGCACTTCAGAGCCGATACATAGCAACACAGCGCAAGAATTTTTTAAGGAATGGTTGGAAAAAGGTCTTCTTGTGGAGCGTGAAGAAGGGCAATTTTATGATACCGAAGCAAAGATGTTTTTACCCGACCGTTATGTGGAAGGTATATGCCCTAATTGCGGCTCCGACAAAGCTCGCGGTGATCAATGTGATAATTGCGGCGCATATTATAATCAGACACAATTAAAAAATCCCGTGAGTTTGGTCAGTGGAAAAACACCCGAAATACGCTCGACAAAACATTGGTATTTCAAGCTCGGCGATTTTCAGCAACAAATGGAAGAATATCTTGCATCCCATGAGGCAGAATGGAAAGATAATGTGGTGCAACAAACCCGTTCATGGTTAAAACAAGGTCTTGCCGACCGTGCCGCCACACGCGATATGGCATGGGGTATTCCTGTGCCCGCACCGGATGCCGAGGGTAAAGTGATTTATGTGTGGTTTGAAGCGGTACTCGGTTATATTTCCGCAACAAAACAATGGGCAATGGAGCAAGGAAAACCTGATGATTGGCAACGATGGTGGCGCGATAAAGACACACGCTATATTGCATTTCTCGGCAAGGATAATATAGTGTTCCATACGATTATTTTCCCAATACTGCTTTCAGCCAAAGATGGATATATTCTGCCGGATAATGTGCCTGCAAATGAATTTTTAAATCTTGAAGGGCAGAAATTCTCCAAGTCACGTCAATGGGGCATTGATTTGCAAGATTTTCAGCGTGATTTTCCTTTACCGTCGCATACTGATGTCTTGCGCTATACTTTGGCGGTCAATGCACCGGAAACCCGTGACAGTGATTTTACATGGCGTGATTTTCAGGCAAAAAACAATAATGAATTAGCGGCGGTTCTTGGCAATTATTGCAATAGAGTATTACAATTTATCCATAAAAATTTTGAAGGAAAAACGCCAGCTTTACCGGAGCGTTATGCCAAATTAACCGAATCATGGAAAATGCTTATCGAAGATTTTCGACGCAATCCTTCGCTGACACGCGAGCAAGCGATTGAAGAACTTGCGCCTGCATATTTACGCTATTTTTCCGAGCATGATTTTGCACTTATTTCTGCGGTTTATTTCGGAGCAAATGACGCGGCTGCCAATTTTCATCGTTTCCGTTTGCGCGATGCCGTTTTGGATTGTATGAATATTGCCCGCGCTGCAAATAAATATTTTAATGATACAGAGCCGTGGAAAACAATAAAAAATGATTCTGATACATGTGCAAAGACATTATTTATTTGCGTGCAGGTAATCCGTTCTCTCTCCGTTTATTTTGCGCCAATTATTCCTCATGTGGCGGCAACAATGCAATCAATGATAGGAGAAAAAATACTTGTCGGTAATCCTGAAAATCCATTGACAACTTCGGCATGGCATAATGCTGTTTTGCCACACATAACACCATTATCACCTATAGAGCAACCTGTTATTTTATTTGAAAAAATTGAAGATGCTGTCATGGAAGAACAACGTCAAAAATTAGGCGGACAAAAAACAGTGACAACAATGCAGGAACAACCCGAACTCATTACGATTGATGATTTCAAAAAAATACAATTACGCACCGCCACAGTACTTGCTGCGGAGCGTGTTCCGAAATCGGAAAAATTATTAAAATTACAAGTGGACACAGGAGCAGACAAACGTCAAATTTTAGCGGGAATAGGTAAATTTTATACTCCCGAAGAAATGGTCGGAAAAACGGTTGTTGTGGTAGTGAATTTGCAACCCGCAAAATTAATGGGTCAGGTATCGCAAGGTATGTTATTGGCAGCAAATACGGCTGATGGCGGTTTATCGCTTGTCACACCGGAAATTGCAGTGGCGGCAGGAGCAGAAGTACGATAATGTATTGTTTTTTTATGAAAGTATTTTCTTTATATCGTTTTGTTTATGTCCTTCTACTGTGCGGATTATGGCTATATTCTGCCGATACAATTTTTGCACAATTTCCGGGTCCGCCCGAAACAGAAGGGAGCACAGCTTTGCACAAAGACAGTGCTGTTTTTATTGCTTGGGTAAAACAATGTACCGTCACACGCGGCTATCAAGATATTGCCACTCCGTCTTTGGGGTATGCCTCTGCGGGGGATGATACTTTGATGCTTGGAAAAGCGGGCGATAATGGTACGGTAAGTCTTGGCGATGGCGGCAGTGTCGTGGCACTATTCGATTATCCTATACGCAATGGAGCGGGATTTGATTTTGCCGTTTTTGAAAATGCCTTTGATGATCGTTTTTTAGAGCTTGCTTTTGTGGAAGTAAGCAGCAATGGCGTTGATTATGTGCGTTTTCCGGCGCAATCATTGATGCAAACCGATACACAAATAGGACCATTTGAAGCTGTGGGCGATGCCACAAAATTGCATAATCTTGCCGGAAAATACAGACAAAATTATGGCACACCGTTCGACTTAGAAGAATTAGCCGGCAATCCCATACTTGATATTCAAGCAATAAAGTATGTAAAAATTATTGATGTGGTGGGGTCAATTGACCCGCAATTTGCACGCTATGACAGTAAAAATACTCCGATAAATGATCCATATCCGACAGCATTTATCAATGGCGGTTTTGATATTGATGCCATTGGTATTATCCATGAAAATAGGACTACGGATGTGCATGAAGAATCACAAAGACACCACAGTGTTTGTATGCCCAATCCTGCATCAGACTATATAAAAATAATGGCTTTATCGAATACCATACAAAGCATTGAACTTTATTCCACACTTGGTATGATGAGTTTATCCACAACAAAAACAGAATTTTCCGTGCATTTTCTTCCCTCGGGAATTTATACGGCAATGATAACCTTTGATGATGGCACTGTACACAAAGAACATATTACGATTGTACGGTAAAAAGCTATCACAATGCACTTCCCAAAAAATGAAAGAAATATCCCGTGACCATGTTCTTTAATGGTGATTCATTTACTTTACATTTTTCAATCGCTTTATTGCAACACAATGTGCAAACAAAACTAAAGGTACGACAATGGTGGGTAATAAGTTAAACGGGAAGTAAAGAACAGCAATATTGGGCTGGTCGAAGGCAATTTTTTGAACAGGAGAAGGAATAGCAAATATTGCTGTAATAACAACATTGAGTAAAAGGAGTAAACACATCACATTCCACCAAAGAAGTACTCTGTGATTTACTGTCATTGACCGATACGAAATATAGGCAATTATCGGTGCACTTATACCGGACAGAATATCAAAATTAGTTCCCTCGAAAGTAATATATACCGACATTACGCCATAGTGGAAAAGAAATGTGAGGACAATTTCTACGGGAATGCGAATGGTGTGAGAATATGTTACAATTTTCAAATCAATTGTTTCAATAAATTGTTTTCCCGCTTTTGTAAAAAAAACAGTAATAATGGCGACCATTGCAGGAAATAATCCAAAAATTAATAAGGTTGGTGGCATCATATCCGTTTTTTGATATATGCCGCTTATTCCAAGTGCAGATTGCACTAAAGTCCATAGTACGACAGACAATAAAAATTTCTTGGATTGTGTTGCTCTGTACATCATAAAAATGGTTATGATTACAGTTATCCCGAACAATAATCCGATAAATATGGGCAGTTCTTGCATCATGGCACAAATTCCTTTCTGTTACAAACAATATTTAGTGTCCGCCCGGAATATCCATTTTATTATACGATGCCGGAGGAGTAAATTGGCTGTCATCAGGTGTTGATGTAAGTAATTCTGTGACAGTAATAGTAGTGGTATCGCCGTCTTTGTGTTTGTTGATAATTTCTAAAGGGAAAAAAGTAAAATCATCCTTACCGATATATTGTGGTATTGGTAATCCCATCATTTGTGGGAATGTACCAAGGTCATGTGCCACCCACATTTCTGTCATATCACCATCATCATTAAGAATATATTGATGGCATTCATGTCCCGAAATAGTTTTTGTTTTTCCCGTTGATGTTGGCTTTGTATCAAATGTTTTACCGTCATTAGCAGCTAATCCGGGCATTGCATATTTTCCCATTTTTTTCATCATATCCACACTTAATGTCATATACATTGCCTTATCATCAAGTACAACCGTTATTTTTTGCGTGTTATTATCTAAAACAAGCCATATTTTTTCATCCATATTTAAAAGATATGGCTCCATTTTTACTTTTTGCCCTTTAGCATAAAGTACAATTTTACCGCTTTCATCAGAAGCTTTAAAGGTAAAAGTTACTTTTCCTTGAAATGGTTTTGCCGAAAATGCAATAGCTGACATGACACAGACCATTACAATATGGACAATGATAGTACGCATAAATATTCCTGTAAAAATATGTGAAAAATAGAGTTACTGTAAAATTTCCATGTTATTATGAATGCTGTTGAATATTTTTTACTTTCTTCATCATGTTTTAATTTCACTAAAAAATCATTAATCATAGAAAAAGAAAGATATACAATAGAGTCTTCATAAAATTACTCAGACCATTAATCACCGAATGAAATGCCTAATTCTCTTGCTGTGCAAAGTACATCATGATCGGAAGGAACCATTTTCATTTTACCTGCAATTTCATCAATCGGCACATAGGAAATGATATCGCCTTTATAGGCAATCATCACGCCATCAAATCCATCGGCAAGTGCTCTGACAGCCGCCGTACCCAAGCGCAATGAGATTAAGCGGTCACGTGTTGTCGGAGTGCCGCCTCGCAGCAAATGTCCCAAGACAACCACACGTGTTTCTTTCCCTGTCAATGCCTCAATGGAAGCTCCTACACTATGACCTATGCCTCCTAATCTTTCTGCTTGTCCTACAGATTTCCCAATAATCGAATAATCACCACCGACCGGACGCGCTCCTTCAGCAACAACGATAATCGAAAATTGTCGGGACAAACTTTCACGAAGACGAATTTTTTCTGCAACTTTTTCAATGTCAAAAGGTATTTCGGGTATGAGTATGACATCCGCCGTACCGGCAACCCCGGCATACAGTGCTATCCATCCGGCATAGCGCCCCATCACTTCTGCCACAATGACTCGATGATGTGATTCTGCCGTGGTATGCAATCGGTCTAAACATTCGGTGGCAAATGTCACCGCACTATCGAAACCAAATGTGATGGTTTGTTCTAAGTCATTATCAATTGTTTTGGGCACACCGATAACTTTTATTCCCTCTTCTCGCAATTTATCGGCAATAGTTAAAGATCCGTCGCCTCCAATAGCAATAAGTGCATCCACACCATGTGCTCGCAATTGATGAGCCACATCCGGCAGACGATTGACTTCCTTATATGTACCATCTTGTTGTAATGTAGGATATTTATAGGGATTGCCCTTATTTGTTGTTCCAAGTATAGTGCCGCCAAGATGGGTTATGCCGCGCACTGTGTTCAGTGTTAATGGTATTACGCCGCCTTGAGGATATTCTTCGGGTGTGAGGATACCATTATAGCCATCGCGAATGCCTACACATTCCCATCCGCGACCGACAGCCGCATGTACGACAGCACGAATCACTGCATTAAGCCCGGGAGCATCACCACCGCCTGTATTGATAGCAACTTTGCGTATTGTTTGGTTCATTGTCATAGAAAAAGTATTTATAATCAGAAGTATGTTCAAAAATAGCGTGCTCATCGCAATCATGCTGCACTGCCGACAAGAGTTAACAGAAAAATATCATACATTTCGTTTGTTACGAAGAAGAAAAAACACAGAAAACAGAGAAAATCACAACAGATAGGTCAATAACTCAATAAAACTTTGTATCTTTGCGGTCTTATTTTTTCAAACAGTAGAAATTAACGCTATGAAACGTACATTTCAACCAAGTAATCGCAAGCGTCGCAACACTCACGGTTTCCGTACGCGTATGGCTACAAAAAATGGCCGTAAAGTTTTGTCACGTCGTCGTGCGAAAGGACGCCTTCGTCTGACAGTAAGCGACAGCATCCGTCGTTAATATAAAGACACACTACATTCCGCTTCACGGACAATGCGGAGTGATTGCAGCATAATTATTGAACAAGGGCGAACATCTGTTTGCCCTTTGTTATGTTCGGCAATGAGCCATTTCAATAGAACTATGCGAACAGCACCCATCAAAGGGATAAAACCATTTTCGGAAGCCATGCGCTTCGGGCGACGTTTCCATAGCCCGGAATGTATGATGACTGTGCGTCGCTCATCGCAACCGACGGACACACTTTTTTATGGGCTTATCGTGCGCAAAAAATTAGCACGTACATCAGTCATGCGTAATCGTATCAAACGTTTGCTGCGTGAGAGCATACGTCAATGGAGTGCTGCTCCGCCCGAGGGAGCTGAATATATTCAGTCAATAATCGTTGGCTGGAATAGCATTCCCCCGCATCCGATGCGCATAGCATTACAGGATATTCAACCGATAGTTGCCCAAATGCTCAATGATGCTGTTGCTTATTTCAATAAAAAACGTCAGGAAAAACTTCAATCATTGCAAGGTTCTCCATGAAGTATATTCTGATTGGCTTATTGCGAATGTACAAGAAATTTATATCGCCAATGCTGCCCAATTCATGTCGTTTTCATCCGACATGCTCGGTGTATGCAATGGAAGCTTTAGAAAAACATGGTGCTCTTATGGGTACATGGCTTGCAATAAAGCGTGTACTCAAATGTCACCCTTTTCACAAAGGCGGCTTCGATCCCGTGCCATAAAAGGCATCCGGTGATTGTAGCTTTGCAGCTATGTATTCGGCTATTTGTCACTTATTTATCTTTTCATTTCAGTATGAATCAACAACCTCAACCGATGGATAAACGCTCCCTTATCGGCTTCGTCCTCATCGGCATCATTATCACGGCATGGATGATGTATTCAAGCATCTCTACACGACCGACCGACAAGTCTAAAGAAACAAAACAAAAAACAGAATCAACGTCAGCGGACAAGCAAAATCCAAACCCGCAACAATCCACGACGCAAACTTCGACAGCAGATGTCAATGCTTTGGGAAAATATTTCTCCCCGCTTGCTGCAAGCAATGAACGTTTTTTTACTATCGAAACCGATAATTATATAGCAAAAATCAGCTCTAATGGAGGCACCATTGCCTCATGGAAACTGAAACATTATGATAAATGGGACAAAACAAAAGTACAACTTATCAAGCCCTATGCGCGCGAATTCGGTTTAGAATTTTCAAGCGTTGACGGTAAAAAAATTGATGCAAAAAAATTGCAGTTTGAGCTTGTACCCGCAGTAAAAACCGCAAAAAATAATTATACGCGCCTCTATGGTTCATCTACCTTTACGCTCAATGCTCGTTTGACCATAGCTCCCGGCAGTGAGATTGTGAAAACAATGACATTCCGCGGTGATTCGTATTCATTCGACGCAGATATTGCCTTAAATAATGTGGAACAATATATTGTTCGCAACTATGATATCACGTGGAATAAAGGGCTTCAATATCAAGAAGAAAACAGCGTGGATGAATCCAACACAGCTACGGCAATGGCTTCTTTAAACGGTTCAATTGAAGAATTAAATGCCGCAGATTATACAGATGAGCATAAGACAAATTTTACCGGAAAAATTGATTATATTGCCGTACGCAGTAAATATTTTCTTGCTGCATTTCAACCCAAAACCGGCTCGCCCGATGCCACAATCTATATGGAGGGCAAATTATTCGGTGCACCCAATAAAGGTAATTATGAAGAATATTCATTAGCATACAGAGTACCTGTTCGTCCGGGCAAAAACACCTCGCATTTTACTGTCTATTGTGGTCCGCAAGAATATGATCGGCTCTCCGATTACAATTTAGAATCAACAATTAATCTCGGTTGGAGGTGGCTTGTAGCACCGATTGGCGAATATTTTATGTTGCCAATTTTTAAGTTCATTCACACCTTTATTCCGAATTATGGTATTTCTATCATCATTTTCTCAATTTTGATGAAATTATTGCTGTACCCATTAAGCGTGCAGCAAGTAAAATCAACACAAAAAATGCAATTATTAGCTCCTGAATTGCAGAAAATTCGCGATAAATACCCCGATGATCAAATGACCCAGCAACAAGAAACCATGAAACTTTACAGTGAATATGGTATCAATCCTGCCGGAGGATGTTTACCACTTCTCTTGCAAATGCCTATTCTCTATGCCTTATGGTCTGTGTTGAGCAGTAATATTGAAATCCGAGGCGCGGAATTTTTCGGATGGATAACAAATTTAAGTGTTCCGGATGTTATTCTCCATTTACCATTCCATATTCCTCTCTTTGAAATTGATAAATTCTCCGGATTGGCAATTATCATGGGTGCAACAATGTTTGTACAACAAAAAATGACAGTGACCGACCCGCGACAAAAAGCCATGATTTACATGATGCCGATAATGTTTACGCTTATGTTTTCCGCATTTCCTGCCGGACTTAATTTATACTATCTGGTTTTCAACTTACTTGGTATTATGCAACAACTTTATGTCTCTAAATATGCGAAAAATCGCTTAACTCTTGAGGACTTGAAAAAGATGCCGAAAAAAGAATCATGGTTGCAAAAACGTATGCAAATGGCTCAAGAAATTGCCGCTGCTCAAGGTAGAAGTTTACCCGGACAACCTTCACCAAAACAATCGAATCAAAAACCAAAGAAAAAATAATTTCAGCAGTTTTCACAAAAGCCATACATTATTCAGTATGGCTTTTTTTATACTTACGCTATTATTTTTATGACGATGTATAATTCTACAAAAATCAAAGATACAACATCGAAGATTGATATTCCCTTTCTAATGAAAAAATAATATGCATAACGGTAAAATGTCTATGATTTTAGCATCTTCTTTGGTCAATATATCATGAAAAAATTACTCCATGCGGAAATAGTAGAAAAAAGACTTACCGAAGAGCAAGCAGCACAAGCGCAAAGGCATCCCATAACATTGATGGTGGATAATGTACGCTCCTTATATAATGTGGGCTCTCTTTTTCGTACTGCCGATTCTGCTTTTATTCAAGAAATAATACTATGTGGCTATACTCCGCATCCACCGCGAAAAGAGATAGAAAAAACCGCGCTGGGTGCTACAAACACCGTGCCTTGGCGTTATTTCTCTCGGGCTGTGGAGGCAGTGGAAACATTGCGCAGCGAAGGCAAGAAAATTATTGCCGTCGAAATTGCCGACACTCATCGTATGTACGATACTCTTGTCAGTGATGATTATCCTTTGGTACTTATTGTGGGAAATGAAATTACCGGTATAGCAGACGAAGTGATGGCATTGGTGGATGATACCATCGAGATACCCATGTATGGCGTGAAACATTCACTAAATGTCAGTGTGGCAACCGGAATTGCTCTTTACGAAGCTGTGAAGATTTGGCGAAGTAATACCTTCTAAATTTCGTATTTTTGTGTAGTATTTGAGGCATTTAGTGATTCAACACTCCGTGCTTGCCTCAAAGACCATAATGCTTATTTACTCATTATTTCCTTGAAAAAATGATACTTACAGATAAAGAAATATTGGAGAACATTGAAAAAGGGCGCATCGTGATTGAACCCTTTGTGCGTGAACGACTCGGTTCTAACAGTTATGATGTGCATCTGGGGGCAACGCTTGCAGTCTATAATGATGTTGTACTCGATGCTAAAAAACATAATCACATTACAATGTTTGAGATACCGGAAGAGGGCTATATCCTTGAGCCGCATAAGTTATATTTGGGAGTGACACAAGAATATACCGAAACGCATGATCATGTGCCATTCTTGGAGGGCAAATCCAGTATTGGGCGATTAGGAATTGATATACATGCCACAGCGGGTAAAGGCGATGTCGGCTTTTGCAATTTTTGGACTTTGGAAATATCCGTCAAACAACATGTGCGTGTCTATGCAGGTATGCCAATAGGTCAGCTTATCTATTTTGAAGTCAAAGGCGATGTATTAACACCCTATAATTCCAAATCCTCTGCCAAATATAATGATCGTAAACCCGTGCCAGTAGAATCAATGATGTGGAAGAATTTTTAATAAATTACAACAACATAACATTTTACCTGATTTTTGCGTAAAACCCATAAAAAAAGACCGTCATGTTTATGACGGTCTTTTTTCTTATGCTGCATTTTTATATTTCTTATCGTACTATCACTAATGGTTGTACCATGCTCTTACCGCCGGATTGCACATGTACTGTATATGTACCCGTAGGTAAAGTAGTAATATCCAAAGAAAGACGATTACTGTTTTTTAGAGTATATTCACCCACCGTTGTTCCCATCACATCATGAATGCTGATATTGCCCTCTATATTTGTCGGGAAAACAATGGCAGCTTGGGTGGCAGCCGGATTAGGATATATACCAAATTCAGCATTATGAGTATCGGTTATGCTCTCTTCCGTATATAATTCCCATTCTGTGTCCATTGATTTTTCCAATGGTTGCAATCCAAGATTTAAATTATATTTTTCATTGAGATAAGCAAATGTTAATTCACGCATTTCCGATTGTGAAGAATTATAGACAAGAACTTCGGCAATCTGTCCTGCAAATGGATGAGCAAACATAGAAGGTTCCACTCTATTATGATAACGTGTACCACTTGCGACAGAACCTATACCAATATCAGATAAATCGGATACAATAAAATTATCATTAAATGGAGCCGAATATGTTATACGATTTAATGACCACCCCACTCGATTACCTGTATAATTCATTTGTGCTAAGTATGTAGTATTAGGTGATACGATGCGTGAAGAGTAAAGAATTGAATTATCCCATGTTCCGAAATATATTTGACCATTAAAAATATATGCCGAAAATCCGCTATTCGTACCGCCCAATTCAGTAATTGTTTGATAACCTGCTAATGAAGCACCTGTGCGGAATACAATAAATACCGATTTTTCATTTCCACCATTAAGATTTCCATTCGACTTGACAGCCATACCGCGACCTCCCGTAAATACAACGGAATTATTGCTATTAAAGAATGATGATGAAGTGGATAATAATGGCATACGACCGCGCATTAATTGTTCTGCATTATTATTATTGTTTGATACATCATTCCACTCAGAAATTTCGGAATTATTGGGAAGTGAAAGTGATTGAGCATTTAAATGTAATGCAAGATTATGTGCCGGAGGAGTCGTAGGTGCAAATAAAAATCGTCCTGTACCATAGCCCGCATCATTAGCATCATTAATATAGGATGCTGCAATATTGGAACTAATATTCGAACCGCCGATTTGGGCATTACCAACAAGAACAATATTACCGGAACTTCCTGTAGGAATAGAAGCAATCCGCGCAGAAGGATTAGTACTTATGCCCAAGTTTATTCTTTGGAATATACTATTATCCGTGCCTATCGCAGTAAGAGTTGTACCATTGCCGCCATTAATTGTTACCACACTTTGGCTATTGCGTAATGGGGCACCAATAACAGTTGCTTGTTTATTAATCGTAATAGTTTCAGGATAATTACCTTCGGCAATTTCAACACGACCGCCATTTGCCACACCATTTATTCCTGCTTGTACGGTTTTTTTCGGACCTGTACCCGCCGGAATATTCAAGGAATTTATCCCGGTATTTTTATCATTACCTGTGGCAGCATTAACATATACCATCGGCGGATTGATTTGATAAATAGAAATTGTACCGCTGGTTTCATTGGCGCATAATAATAAAGGCAAGCCATTTGGACTTTCTTCTGCCGCAACAAATGTTAATCCCTCAGGACCTAAATCCCCTTCTGTCGGATAATTAAATACTGCATTAAATGAACGGGTATTGAGATAATCAACATACGTAGGATGATGTGGAGTAGTGACATCCCACACCGCAATACCGCCAATACGTTCAAGTCCGATAAATGCCAATGTACGACCATTAATCGTTCCTACCGCCACGGCTTCCGGCTCAGGACCTTTGGAAGTGCTGCGGCTATCACGTGTATTATTGGAATTACTTACATTAAAGAAATTGGGAAATAAAAATGCCGTGCGACGTTCCAAATCATCACCGCTGTCCCATACCGTATTTGCTTCCGAATTCCAGATAGTAAAGGAACGTGTGCCAAAGGTATGGAGCATTTCAAAAGTACCATTACCGTCCAAATCACCCGTTGAAGGAGATGATGCCGATAATGTACCGGAATTGATAAATGATGTTGTTTGTAAACGTCCCAAATTACCATCTTGGCGCAATGTGGAAGCATTGGGGAAAAATTGTGGATTAAGCGGCACTCGTGTTGCATCGCTGACACGACGTTCTTCGCCAAATCCCGTATAATCACGAGCATCGCCTTCATTTGCCGTAATATAATATGTGCGTCCATCAGCAGAAAATGATGCAATGGCATCAGGCATAAATAAACCATAAAGATTTTGCCAATTACGGAAATTGATAGAAGTTGTATTGCCCGCGCCATCACGATCACTTGCATCCAAAGCATTGCTGCGATCAAAAGAAATAATACCCAAAACTACAGGTGTTGGATTTACCGTAATTAATCCATTGGGTACAGCAGGTAAAACACTGCCGCCTACACCAAAATCATTATCATTAATCACTGCAAAAGTATTATCATTAATTTTTGCCAGACCTTCCACTTTATCGGATTGATCATACCCGATTGATGGTAAATGTACGGCTTTGCGTTTAAACACAGGGCGTACATTAGCAGCTATTAATTCATCATACGTTGAATTTTCTATTGTTTTCCCTGCCCCTAATGCAGGAGGATTGGTAAATGTATTTGTTGCGCCGAATAAATTTATTTCAAAAATATATTTACGAGCATTCGGACCGGTAGCATCATCACGCTCAACGACTAAAAATTTACCATTACCCAAAGAAACGGCATCACCTAATTTATCACATGTTTGCGCTCTTTCAAAAATCGGATAAATATATTCACCTGTTACTGCTTTGGTGACAATATCAAATTCTACAATGCGTAAAAAATTAGCATTACGTGATGTATTATCATTGGCAAGATCAGGACTGTCTATACCGCTTTGGATAAATGCATATAATTTATTTCCCTCTATAGCTACTGCCTCAAACCCCCTATTATTACGTCTTTGACCATAGACTGCCGGTAAAACTTCTGTGCCGAATGTACCCGGTGTACGTCCCGCTGCCGCTGCTGTTCCTATTGGAATAAAACGGTCAACCATAATACCATCTTCATTAAAATGATAAATGGCGGGACGATATTCATCAACTAAATAATATGTGCCATTCGGTGCAACGACAACACCTTCCATATCGCCGCCCATTTCATCATTGGGAATTGGATTGCCGAATAAATCAACGCCAAATTCATCGGTATAAGCCAAACCTTGTGCTTGTGCCTGTACATTCGGACGACCGCTTATAGGTGTTACGCCATCAGCACGAAATAATGGTAATTGCTCAGTTATTTCAATGGATTTTGTTGTCGGATCAAGTTCAAAACGTACCAAACGCGCCTGATAATCTGGCAGCGCAAAAGGACGTTTATTTACACCACCCAAATTTGCCGGTTCTGCATTAGGACCACGGTCTGGATGTGTGAGAAATTTCATTTTTCCGTCTTCGGTCATGCCTTCAAACCATAATCCGGAAAAACCACCGAGTAGTATATCTTGTCCTGCCGAGGTAGTGCCTAAAAGAGGACGATTATCCATAGTGTATTTTTCTAAACGAGGTAAACCGCGTCCCCAATCTTTTGTACCTAATGGATAAATATCAACCAAAGAATTATTTGTCAAATTAATAACCGCAACGGCATTATTTTCTTGTAATGTTACCCATGCACGAGTATTATCCTGTGATACGGCAATATATTCGGGCTCTAAATCCTGTGCAACACTTGCATTTGGTCCAAAAAGCCGTACGCCTTTGCCCAATAATTCTTGACGACGAGAATTATAAGAAGTAAATCCTAAAGTTGTGACAGTAGCATTATTAATTCCTGTGCTTAAATCAATAATACTTACCGAACCTTCAGGGTCAATAGAATAATTTGAGCTTGGTTCACCTTCATTAGCCGTTAACACCTTCTTGCCATCGGGCGAAAACGTGACCATATCTGGTTGAGCGCCAACAGGGAGTTGTCGTAAAAATTGTCCGGCTGTTGTTATAAATACGACGGAACCATTATCGGTACGTACAGGAGCTTCCATAACAGCCGCTATAATACCATTTTTTACGGCAACACTATTTACTGCACTGCCATACGGCGATAAATCAATCGTATAAGCAAGTGTTGGATTCGATGGGTCTGCCAAAGACAGAGCGTCCAAACGTACAGCAACGGAGCTAATCAAAAAAGCTGTTTTTGTTGCAGGGTCATACGAGACAATTTCGGCTGCTGCCTGATTATATAATCCCGTGGAATATCTGCCCATAAATTGCAATGTTCTGCCTTGTGGCGGATACATTTGGCTTTGCGCTTGATTGCTGCCCAAAAAACATATTGCAATAAAACTTGCTGCCATTAGCCATATACGACTACGCAGTGTTTGCATCATATTTACCTCACATAAAAAGTGATAAGTGAAAGGAAAGCATGCAATCTACCACTTTTAATGTTGGCTTATTGTTGTCATTTTGTTATGATTTCTTAACACACTTCATTTCAGGTCATGATTTCATAACAATGGGAATTTATACAATAAATCTGGCGGTTAAATCATCAGTAAAAATGTTTATCAACATATTTATGCAAACACCATGCTGTTAACCTTACCGGACGAAGTTCGTCAATTATTACGATTAGTACAGCATCATGTATTTATGATATATCGCGATGAAGAGGAATGTTATTTTTTATTTTCTGAGGGAATGATTGCTGAACAATATAATATTCCCACTCGGTTTGTTCGGAATCGGACTTTGACCGAAATATTTACAAAGCATACCTATTCTGTACTCTATCCAAATATAGTGAAGGCTTTCAATGGCATCAGCACCCAATTCGAGATGATGTACAGAGAACGCACAATGCTAGTTTCTTTAGAACCAATTATTCGCGGTAAGAAAATAGAAGAAATTATGGGTTCAGCTTTTGATATTACTGTCCAAAAAGAAGCACAAAAAGAATTAAGTGCGGCACTCGACAAAGAACGTCAATTAAATGCGCTGAAATCACAATTTGTCTATACAGTATCACATGAATTTCGTACACCTCTGACAGGTATCTCTATGTCAGCGGAATTATTGCAACATTATATGGGAAGAATGGATGAGTACACAAAAAGAAAAACATTGGAAAGTATATTGAATCGTACCAATGAACTAACAAATCTTATTGAAGATTTATTAACACAATCGTCTGCTCAATCATTATCCACAATGTTTAATCCCGAAATAACAGATCCGGTTTTTGCATGTCAGAGCATTATTCAAGATATTGCAGATACATTCCACCCCATAACTCATACTATTACATTTTCTTTTGAGGAAATGCTGCCCGCTGTACATTGGGATATTCGATTAATGAAACATATTATCCGCAATATTCTTACTAATGCAATGAAATATTCACCGTCAGGAACAACAATAGGTATCCGTCTTTATTATACACATGGAGCAATTCACTTAAGTATTACAGATCAAGGTGTGGGGATAGCGGATAAAGATTTACCCCATATATTTACGCCATTTTTCCGGTCAAATCGTACAGAAACGGTAAAAGGTACAGGACTTGGATTGAGTATTGTCAAAGAATTTGTTGAATTACATGGCGGCACTGTCCGTGCAGAATCCCAAGAACATCAGGGTACGACATTTATTCTTTCATTTCCGGAGGCATGATTGCCTTAAAAGCAGTTTTGCCTATATTCTCTTTATTTGATATACCTTTTAACATTCCTCTTTTTCCATACTTGTAGTGTATATGAACAAAGTTTTGTAGTTTTGGGGAAGGAAGGAGCGCATATGCGTCATATTCTGTAATCTATGACAACCAAACAAAAAGATATTCCTTTATTTCTGTAAACTTTCTCTATGAACACAATGCGAGTTGAAATATTACACCCCAAGGCTGCAAAATTATTGAAAGATTTGGCAGACCTAAACCTCATTGCAATTCACGATACATCAAAAAATGGTTTTGCAAGCGTTCTGAAAAAACTCCGTTCAAAATCGAAATCTGCGCCAACATTTGACGAAATTACCAAAGAAGTTGAATTGGTAAGAAGTAAGCGTTATGCAAAGTAAGATTACACGAGTTATTCTGGATACAAACATTTGGGTTAGCTTTTTAATCACCAAGGATTTTGCAAAACTTGACGAAATAATTTTTTCTAAGCAATGCATATTAGTTTTCAGTCAAGAATTACTTGATGAGTTCTTAGAAGTTGTCAGAAGATCTAAATTTAGACCTTTCTTCTCTGCATCAGATATTGAATCAATACTCGAAACTATTGACGAATATGCTGATTTCGTAAAAGTTGAATCCAAATTTCAAATTTGCAGAGACCCTAAAGATAATTTCTTACTTTCACTGTCCGTGGATGGCAAAGCAGATTTCCTATTAACCGGTGATAAAGACTTATTAGAACTGGATAAGTTCGGGTTGACAACAATTACAACAATGTCAAACTTTCTGAAATAAAAGTAGCACGAATTTATAGACAATTCAAAGTACCTCAATGCGAGCCTGTTTGACAGTTTACAACTTTGCCCCAACAACACATTTCCCTTTCTCACTCCGCGACACCAACAAATAGACCGCGCTTATATTTCTATTGATGATGCGCTCCCACATGATGAAGCTCGGCGGCGCGGCTCAACATTACCTCATCTTTCACCCTATACTCACGTTTGGGCTGCTCCGATATCATTTCTTCCTCCTTCTTTGCATTATTGTTCTATGATTTGTCCATTGCTTGCTCTGTTTTGGCAGTATCTATGAGTGATTCGGCAGCTTCTTTCTTCGGCATTTGCCGTTCTTTATCCCTCTTTTTGCCATCTGCGACCCGTTTTTACTCTTCTGTTGCTGTTTTTTCTTCTTCTGCCGCCGTTTTTTCTTCTTCTGTTGCCGTTTTTTCTTCTTCTGTGACCTTCCCGAGACTATCTGGCTGATTCCTATAGACTTCTATGTGTTTCTTTTTATTTTCTATGTCCTTCTGGTTTACTTCCGTCCCCTTCTGGTTTACTTCCGTCCCCTTCTGGTTTACTTCCGCCTATGCGGAAGTAGATTGGAAGCATCGGGAAATAGAAAAGAAGCATCGGGAAATAGATTGGAAGCATCGGGAAATAGAAAAGAAGCATCGGGAAATAGAAAAGAAGCATCGGGAAATAGATTGGAAGCTCCCAGATGGTCATAAGACAGAGCCAGATGATCAAAAGTCAGAGCCAGATAATCAAAAGTCAGAGCCAGATGATCAAAAGACAGGGACAGATAGTCATAAGTCAGGGAGAGATGATGAAAAATCAGGGGCAGATGGTCATAAGACAGAGACAGATGATCAAAAGACAGAGGCAGATGGTCGCAATACAGGGGCAGATAATCAAAAGACAAAGGCAGATGATGAGCATGGTTCAATAGCAGATATACAGATGATGTTCAATGGCTCTTTTCTTTGTCGCGCTTCATCCTGTTAATAATCCTAAAGGGATGATATGATAATAGAAATAAATACATCCACCCCGTCCATATTTCTGCTTCATGTGTTTTGCCCCATCCCGTCCTTCCCCGCGGGGAAGGCATACACTTCTCTCCGTCGGCGAGAAAAAAAGAGGGGCAAATCTCAATAAATACATCCACCCCGTCAGACTGCGTCTGCCACCCCTCAATGAGGGAAATTTTTCAAATGCGATAGCGCATTAATCCCAACGGGATGATATGATAATAGAAAAATCCGTTAATAAAAAAATCAAATCCCGAAGGGATGATATATTCTATTACTATGCCGCTCCTGCGGAGCTTGTTCACTGTTGTTGTGCTGCGATTTCTATGAATATATCGCTCCTGCGGAGCTTGAATAAAATTACATCCCAAAGGGATAATATGATAAGAGAAAAATAATATTTGTTTTTTGCCCCATAACTTTTGCACAGACCATCATCACTTTTCTCACTAAGAACAATAAAAAAAGCAATCGTTTTTTGTGATTGCTTTGTTTTAGCGTAGAAGATAAACACATTATCCTATTTCCGTGTGTGCATATCGGCTTTACAGACGATATGGTTTATGGCGATGCCGTTTTTTCTTGTTTTTTGACTGTTTTTTTCTTTTTTTTCTTTTTGTCTTTTGATGTTGGTTGTATTTCATCGAATCGGGGCATCATAGGACGTAATTGTTCATCGCTTTCCCATACAGCCCAATCGGTAAGTATTTGCTTCCAAAAGTAGGTTTTCTTTGACGGTATTGATTTATACATTTCCCGACGTATGGATTTGGGTTGCGATTTGTGAATTTCCATAATCACATCGTATGAATCCGTTTGTGTGGTGTCGGCATTAAAAATAAGCCCCGCAAGCGGACGGCGAATTTCATCATCGGTGCGTGAGGAAAAGACATCTCTTAAAAATGGTAATGGCAATATAGCATTACGTCGAAGCCCTTGTACTGTATTATTACGGACTAATTGCACTGTATCGCGCAGCGGTTGTTGCACATATTTCCATACTTTTTCAGGAAATAATTGCCCTATGGAATATACAGTTCTCATTTTTACATGCGGATGTTCTTCGCCAAGAAATTGCGCCAAGCTGTCTGCATAGTCTTTTACGCCTATATTACCTAATTGCTCCGCTGCCAATGCCCTTATTTGCCAACGTTCATGGGTGCGGAACATCGAATATAATAATGGTGCTGCCTCACGTATTTTCACACGTCCCGCTATTGTTGCTGCCATCCCCAATTCATCGCGGTCATCGCTTGTTAATGTTTCGAGAATCATGGCTCGCACTGCTGTGGTATCTTTTTCATAGAGCTTGGGCAATATTTCATGCAAAGCAAGCCGCTCGCGTGCAGATTCGGTTGTGAATTGTTCCCGTAAAAATGGAATGGCTTCTGCGCCTTTTTCTACAATTTTAGCACGTGCCGGAGCAACATTATATTGATATTTTTGTGGTGCTGCCGATGCTTGAATAAATAAGCTGTCGAGTGTTTCTGCCAAGGGGTCGCGCATGGCTGCCGGTGGCGTGAGTGCAGGTTCAGATTGTTGGGGAATATTTTCTAATGTCATAGAAAAATCAGCAAAAACCCCATAGGTTGATTTTGTTTGTACCGTTGAATTTCTTTCGGCAGAACCATAGGAATCATTGCCGCCACCATCGAGGAAACATCCTATCATGCCATAGCTGCGCCGGAAATCGGAATAGCCCATTGTATTGTCATGATTACGGGCAATATAGGCATCATCGCCACGCTCATCGAGGAATAAGGAAATGGCATTGGCATTACCACCGCCCAAGGATAAACCATCCACGGCATACCAATCATTGCCGCGCTCATCATAGAGCGCACCGAAGGCAATATCATGCCCGCAACCCTGCGATACACCATGCGAAACATAGGCATCTTCGCCTTTTCTATCCCATAATATGCCATGAGCGAAATGTACTCCCGACCCTTGCGCATATTGATAGGACTGATAACGGTCATCGCCTTCTTCATCGTATAATGCACCCAAACCAAACCAATAGGCAGTGCCCTGTCCATAAATATCAGAAATATAGGTGTCATTACCTTTGAAATCTGCAAGAATCGCAATACCACCACTGGCAATGGGACGTGAACCGAGCGCAGCCCCTTGCGTAAATGTCGTAAAATGAGTGTCATAGCGCAAAAAATCTTGAAAAGGACTACTTGCAGTATATACATCATTGCCTTGTCTGTCGGCAATGGCACCAAAGCCACGCACTCCCCCAAATCCCTGACCATCCGATTGCGCAACATAGACATCATTGCCCGTACCCTCAGCTAAAATTCCAATGCCGAATTGACCTGCCCCTTGGGTAAAGATTTTACCCGTATAATGATCATTGCCGCCTTCGTCATGGAGAATGCCCACACCAAAAAGCCCCGCTCCCAAAGAAAAATTACCCGCTGTGTAGTGATCATTGCCGGCGCCATCATAGACAATATCTGCTCCCATAATTGCACCGCCAAAACAATAATCATCACCCACATAGATATCATCGCCGCTAAAATCAATAATGCAGCGCAAAGGCGAAGCAATGGCAGAAGATTTGGAACGTTGGGCAGGAAAATAACGGTCATTACCGCCGATATCCACTATCAATGCAAAATCACCCGTATAAATATCATCACCCGGACCGCCAAGCGCAATACGACCATATTTAGAATTGAAAATAATTGTTTTTTTTACCCCTTTTTTATATTCATCCATTAATGTTTTGCTCATTGCCGTCAAACGCAATACTGTCCTGTAATATGCCAAAGAATTATTTACCATTTCATTCATAGTAATTTCACCCGCTTCGGCAAAAAACTTTTTCGACAATTTCAAGCCCTCTTGTTCGCGTTGTTTAAGTTGGAATAAACTAAGCGATTGATCTTCTTCGGATTGTAAAAGCATCGAATCGCAATATTTCATGAGAATATCGCGACGCAAGAGTTTATCCCGTGATTCATTAATGGCATCGGCAGCAAGAAAAAAAGGCGCGCAATATTGGCGCATCATCACTGCACCTTCAAGAGCAAGCAAGGTATCAAGCCCCGATTGTAAACGGTCATCCAATTCACGCGAGGTCATGATATTTTCAAAATTAATCAGCTTATATTCCCCGAATTTAAGCTGTTGCAACAAGACCCCAAAATAGGCATCAGCACTGTTAAATGACAGTTGTTTCAGCTCCGAGGCATGATATTGCACCGTCGAAAATGATGACAGCGGCTTAGTGAACAATGATGAAACAACAGGCAAGCGATGAACATCGGTAGCGAGAATATCCGCCGGCATCCACATATCGCTGAGTCGCATACCCATTTCTTTCAAGCCCGCTTCGATGATACGGTTTGTTGAATCTGAAAGTCCTTTTGATGAAAGAACTTGTGCTGATGTCGTGTGTGTTAACACCATAACGACAAAGAGAAGAAAACAAAGAAAATGTCTTTGATGCATAATCACTATGTACTCCGATTAACAAAGTTTTGCTGCAAAGTTCGGAAAGTCTGGACAGTTAACATACTTTTGACATGAAGATATGCCCAAATATGGATTTCATGCGCAAACGAAGTGACATCAGAATGAGAGTCTTGGAGAGGTAGGAAAGGGATTGCACAGTTATTCTTGTTCAGGCACAAAAGCAATAAACAACATAATTGTTACGATGAAGATTATGGTGATTAGAATACTTTCTTAAAAGTGTATCTTGACTGTAGAAAGCGCAACTTTTTATCAGTTATACCAACAGATTCATGAAGGATTTCATCAAAATCGAATCCGAATCCATTCCATGTATATGCAACTTCTTTTATTGTTTTGGAAACCTCCGATGTTTGAAGCAATAACAATCTGTTTGTTTCGCGACAGACCGTAAAATCTATAAAAGACCCACCTACCTTTGAACCCAGCCATTTAGGGAAAAAATAATCTTTATCAACATTGTACACAGAGATTCTATTTTCAGTGGATGAATAATAACGTGTGGATGTATTAACGCCGACAATAATCTCTTCATTTCCATCATTATCAATATCAAGCACTTTAATTTTCCAAGGATTTAATCGTTTATGGCTATCAATCGAGGGTCTGAGAAATTCATTACGCCTTAATGAATACGGGAAAACAGCGATATATGCACTACTATCAATTTGACTTTTCACGATGGAATAAATATACACTATATTATCTTGGATAAACAAATCTGCATCAATAAAGTGATAAAGAGAATCAGCTATAGAAAATGTGTTTCTTTGATTGTCGGATATATTAGCTTGAAGTCTGTCTTTATAGACACAGAAAGTGCCATTATGTTTATATAGTTCTTTTAATGGTTGTTCATAAGTATTGAGCACTTTTATTGAACTGTCCGTCATTTGCAGCATAGTATGAAATGGTTTGGACAATTTGGACAAATGATTAAAAATACGAATACCCTGATTTTTGTTTGCAATAGAAGGTTGGCAATTCTGTATTTGAATGGGTATAAATGCAGGGTCAATAATATGTCCGTTGTGGAAAGTACAGGTAAATATCACAGACTGATTCTGGTGTAAGCCAATATTATCAAAAATAAAATTACCCAAGCTGTACACGATAAGTTTTTGTTTATATGTCTCAACACTCTGTAATACATGCGGGTGATGTCCTAATACTAAATCTGCACCGGCATCTATAACTCTATGTGCATAATCAATTTGTTGTGATGTTGGTAAAAAACTTCCTTCTTTTCCCCAATGAAAAGACACAATAATATTATCAATATCTCCTTGAATTTTAATAATTTCCTGACACAATCTCTCAATATTTCCCAAAGCCGGATAGGGCTTATCTTCATTATATACCGTTCCTTCCAATAAAAATTCAAGCATTGCAAAAAATGCAAATGTTTCGCCGTTTTTTTCAATAAGGAGTGGTTTGAATGATTCTCTTTGATTCATGCCACCGCCAACCGTCCATATCGAGTCTTTTTCCAGATATTCTATAGTCTTTACAAAACCTGATTTTCCATAGTCCATTGTATGATTATTTGCTACGGACGCAATATTAAATCCGGCATACAGCAGCCCTTGTATATACTCAGTATCCGCACGAAACGAATATTTTTTATTGATGGGAGCACCTTCTGATGTGTTGACAATAGGACATTCAATATTACACAAAGCCAAATCTTTTTCTTTAACATATTGGGCAATGTTTGAGAATGGATAATACACATTGTTCTTTTCTATCATTGTTCTTACGCCGCGATCCAACAATATATCTCCAACAGCGCAAAAACTAACTTGAGAGTATGCGTTGAAAGATATTGACAAAAGAAGAAGAGCAATTATGGTGCAATTAACAACCTGTGCCATATTCAATCATTTTCCAGCCGGGTTCAGTTGATGAATCCGGTACATTATCGGGTTTATAAAGAGGTAATAATTTTTGTTCAATTTTTAGTTTAGACCTATAATCTATCCATTGAGGTTGTTGAGGAGCAGCATTCTTTTGTAATAATTTTTGCCATTTTTTATCATCTAATCTGTCCGATATCTGCCATGGAAATTCATAAAAAGAAAAAATTGCACCCCTTGTTAGTTTAAGCTTGCCTTCAATTTCAACAATGACATACATTGCATGAGCATATCCCACACCAACTTCTAAGGCAATATTGTCGGCTGTATGAACATCAGCAATAACAGGCATATTTTTATCAGGTCCTTGAACTTCATCCCATGCATACGCATCATCCGACAGCACTCTTAGTGTCAAGTTATCTAACAATGATCCTAACTTTTGAATTTGGTCATATTCTTGCAACGACAAGGGTATTTTTTTGTTTTCTTTCATTGAGACTGACCGTAAAAAGTCGAGCAAATCAACAAATTCTTTTCCAATATATTGCACTCTTGATTCTAACATTTCTCGTTGACTCAAACCATCAATTGTTAATTTCATTAATGAAAGCATACGTTCATAAAATTCGACATTGGGTTCGACATATCCTTTGGGAGGTTCGGGTATCCATGCTTTAACGCTATCATTATCGCCACCGCATTCTGCAACATAACTTTGTTTGGCATATAAAATAGTATTGTGTCGTAGCTCTGCCCAGCTTGCTAAAGCTGTATTAAGGGTTTTTCGTTCCCATCCCTCGGTTGTCATAAAAAATGGTAATTCTGTTGTATCCTTAATATCAAAAAGTGACTTAAGATTGTAAATCCAATGATAGTAAAGATTATATGTCCAGTCATTTTTCGTTTTTCTGCTGTTTTCATGTACTATTTGGTCTAAAGAATCTTTATAAGATGGATACATTTCCCACGATGACTTATATTCATTCATCATCAGTGAATATGCTTTTTTATTTCCCAAACCTGCCATAATATCTAAACTGTTCGGCATTCTTCGATCTTCGTTTGTCAACCGATTAAAAATATATGAGTCTGGAACAAATCGTTGTCCCATGAGACGAAATTGCTTATTTTGTTTTCCCCAACTTCCGTGACCGGATATTCTTCCTGACGACATATTGAGAACAAGTTTTTTTAATTTATCTGCATTATCAAAATCATCAATTGTGGTAACATTATTAAACACATTATCAATACCATTTTTGATTTCAACCGGACCTGTGTCGTCAGACAAGCCCACATAAAAAACTGTCGGCTCATATATATCTTTCCAAATTTCAATTAGCGGTTTACCTTGATACATTGTTGTGTGGAGAACATGTGTTAATATAATTGCGGCTAATGTATTATTCATTTTTGAATCTGATATTTCCAGCCCCGCATTCCCAAGCCACGTCATTGCTAAAAAGTATTTCTTTAGTTTCTCATTGCGTGTATAATGTCCACGAGGTACGAACTGACTATAGTCAAACTTTCTGCCAAGTAATTGTGAATCGTCAAAACCATTATGATTTCTACATTTATCAACTTCGGCATTAATGATTTTTTGTATGTTGTCTGCAAGTTTTATGGGTTTTTCATTACCCAAAGATTGGCAAACGCCCAAGAGAGCAAGATTCGTCATTATTGCTTTTTGGATATTGCGGTTCTGCGTCGTACTTTGCATTCGTAACAATTCATGCATACATTCATTGGTAAGAACTTCTATCTTCTTCAATAAATGCTGTTCTTCTACCGTTCGTAAAGTCATATCAAAATATAAATGATAGAGCTGGAGTATGGCATCAACAGTGATGAAACTTGGCACTCCGAGATAATCATTGTTTTCATAAATGTGAAATAACTGATTACTTTTCGTTGGATATACTATAAATCCATTTTTTGAGAGCATTTCTTTATCATGTTCCGAAAAATTCGGATATTGAAACAGGTTATAGACATTATCAACTTTGACTCTTTTTTTACTATCAACAAAGTCATAGTCACTTGCACGCAGAAGGTTCTCTTGCTTCGTTATCAAGTCTATATTATAAGTATCAATGTGAGTAAGTTTCGATTCTTTGTATTTCTCACTTGGTTTATACCATTTCTGCTTCATGAAGAGAGTATGCAGTTCATAGGTATTGAAGGTCATTCCATGACTGGCGTAAATGGAATTTTTAAGGATTGATAATTGACTTACGTTCATTTTCTCAATATCAATCACAGATAATTTTTCCTTAGGAGGTGTGATAACTTGTCCAAAGCAAGCACACGATTGTATGAGGATTATAACCAAAAGTAGTGTTTTCATCTTTATAGTGAGTTGATGTTCAAAGCAGTGACGATTCCTCGACTGTTCACAATGCAATACAGACTCATCTTCGCAATGGCGTATCAAACACAGTACGATGAATAAATCTAGATTGATTTGTACTATCACTGTATTCAAAAGTACAAAACTTTCATCATATCTCATTATTTTTATGAACTACGTTATATACACCATGACCATAGTCATACAGTATAAGTGTCTTTCAACGGTATCTTTTCAGACTTACAGCGAAAAGACATTCAGCATTCAACATATATTTTTGGCGCGATTTTTTATCCTTCTTATTCGCAATACTTATTTGTAGAGCATTATTATTCAATTATAAAGCAAAAACGACTTTTTATGTGGAATTTATCTGACAATATGAAAAACGTATCACAGCACTTTACTGTGCTTTGCGGTATTTCAGCGGTGCTAACATCGTTCATTATTGTCGTACCCAATCCGGTATGTGATATTTTCACCGTACATGGTCGCATAGAATAATAGACACTATCATAGTTTTTATCTCCCGAAGCGACCGACTCATACTCGGTCGCTTTTTTTATTTTCGGAGTTTCCCATGAGAACAGCAGCAGATAATATTCGGCTTCTTATGATTCTTCAAATTTTGAAGTCATTTTTAGTGATGATACCTATTTTGGTATTATTCTTCCAAGCAAAGGGCTTATCCATGACAGATATTATGCTGATTCAAGCAATATTCTCTGCTGTTATGGTTATTGCCGAAGTGCCGTCAGGGTATTTTTCCGATATGCTGGGGCGGCGACGCACTATGATTATTGGTACACTTTGCTCTACTGTGGGTTTTGGCATCTATGGTATTGCACAAAATACTACTCATTTTATTATTGCAGAAATCATTTTGGCTGTCGGAATCAGTTTTATTTCCGGGACAGATTCAGCAATGTTGTTTGACTCTTTAGCAGAAACGCATCAAGAAGCACAGTCACTGCAAAAAGAAGGACAGCAATTATCTGTCGGGAATTTTTCCGAAAGTCTTGCCTCCATAGCAGGTGGTTTTTTAGCCATGATTTCTCTTGATTTGCCATTATTTGTGCAGGTGTTTTTTACGGCATTGTCTGTGCCTGTGGCATGGTTACTTGTTGAACCAAAACGTCATATTGCTCTGAAATCACATACGACCATGCGCGGAATTTTGATGATTGTACGTGAAACATTTTTCCATAAACAATTACGTGCATTATTACTATTATCGGGAATTATCTCTGCGGGCACATTAACAATGGTGTGGTTTGTTCAGCCGGTGATGAAACAAGCCGGTGTTCCATTATGGCTTTTTGGATTTTCATGGGCAATACTCAATGCAACCGCGGGCTTTGCTTCTTTTCATGCGCATAGAATAGAAAAATATGCGGGAGAAAAGACCTTTATCGTTTTATCATTTCTCTTGTTTTTTTCTTATATGATAACCGGAACAATAGCTTTATGGTCTATACCTTTTATTCTTTTATTTTCCTGCATACGAGGTATAGGTAACCCGATTGCAACAACATATATTAACCGATATATCACATCCGACAAACGCGCAACCATATTAAGTGTGCGTATGCTGATTATGCGGATGATTTTTGTTATTATCGCACCGCTTATGGGCTATATAGCCGATAAATTTTCTTTACACATAGCATTATATGGCTGCGGTCTATTGTTCGGCATACTCTGCGTGCCTGCAATCATTATCTGGAACAAGTCTTTACATGAAAGTGTTTTGTGAGATTCTCTGTACGTAATGTTACTGCTTAGGTAATTTTCTAAAACTGCAAAATATAAAGTTTTGTATTGTCTCAAATGGCGTTGTATGATCTACGGTAAGACAATGTATTTTTTGAAAATGATCCGATAATTTTTCTGTCATTGAACTTTCCGAGTATTGTGTAATTTCAATACCACTGCATTTTTTTGGACCTTGATCGGAGAATGTTCCTATAACCATAATCCCATCGAGGGACAGACACTGTTGCGCTATGGAAAGATAAGCAGCAATATCTCTATCATTATTTAGGAAATGGAAAGCGGCACGGTCATGCCAAAAATCATACTCTTGTATTGGTTCGAATTGTGTTATATCCTTTACAATCCATTGCACTTTTATGGCTTTTTCACCCAATCTTTGTTGCGCTCTTTCAATAGCGGCTTGGGAAATATCAAGAACGGTAATATTTTGATAGCCCTTATCAAGCAAATAATCAACAAAAAAGCTGTCGCCACCACCGATGTCAATAATTTTTGCATGAAGAGGTACAGAAAAATACTCAAGAAAATGGAGCGATGTTTCCGGTGTGGGTTGATACCAACTTACCTCATCAAGTTGTTTGGTACGATAAATATTTTCCCAATGACTTTTGCGATCGAAATTTTCCATAATAATTCTCACTGTTGTAATAAAAAATTAGATTAATGTACGTAATTGTTGAATAAATTCAGCAACATTTTTTCTGTTTACCATTGAGGAAATACGAGAATTATGTAATGAAGCAATGGCATCGGCATAATGCCCTTCGATGGCGAATACTGACCCTAAAAGATACTGACGCAGTCCTTCAATTTCACTATATGCCGATGGGATTTGCATATACTGTTTTGCAGCGGCATAATCCGATTGAGCAATTGCTATTTGTGCAAGCCGCATTCGTATTATATCTTGTTGTTCCACCGATAATTGTGTGCTTTGATGGACTTTCACATAATATTCATGGGCTTTTGTATAATTATGAAGAGCAAAAGCCGTATTTCCGGCATGATACAATAAAAAAGGATCATCAGGATTTTCTGCTAATTCTGCATCAATAATACGAGTATTTCTCTCATATTTTTGTTGATTATTTTCTTGGTATCCGACATGGATAATTGATAATGGCAATGTTTCTATCACAAAACCGGCTTTTTCAATAGAAGGTGCAATTTGTTCATGAATAGAACCTTCATAATAAAAATCACGATTATTTCTGAACAATCGTGTATAAGAATGATGATGGCGACTTTCTCCCGATTCCAATACATTACCCAGTTGTATGCGCCCACCCGCAATAGTATGTGTATCATGTATGGATGCAATACTTTTAGTCCATTGTTCAGGGTTTTCAATATATTCATCGGCATCAAGTTGTACTATCCAATTTGTGCGCATAAATCCCAGAGCATAATTACGAGCAAATGAAAAGTCATCACGCCATGTAAGAAAATGTAATTCAGCACCATAGCGTAATACTTTATGTGGAGTGGCATCTTTTGAGCCTGTGTCCACGACCACAATTTGTGAAGCAAATGTACATGATTGCAAAGCACGTTCAATTGTATGCTCCGCATCACGCACAATCATAGAAATACCGATAGTCATGAGAGTATCCCATTTATAATATCACTAAAATTGCTCATAATTATTCCTCACGTTTTATGGATTGCAAAGTAATAATATTTTCATGAATACTATATGTAATTCGCCAATATCGCACCGCCAGCATAAATACATTATTGCCAATATGTTTAATTCTTCTATACGGATGCGGATAAGGATCATTGCTTAACATATCGTAAATAGTCATACGCAATAAGCTGTCATCCTCCGACACACAAGTATCTAATATGATTTTTACATCGGGGCTTTCTTGAATATTGAATACAGGTACATCGGCAAGTTCATCCACCCAACCTGCTCGCGATAAAGGGAAAGAATCCATATAAGGAATATAGGGTTTAATATCAAGAAGCGGAGTACCGTCAAGAATATCGGCATCGGCAATAATAATATGTCTGCCACGAATTTCAAGTAATCGAACACATGAAATACCTATATTATTCGGACGATATGGCGCACGTGTGGCAAAAACACCTCGTTTTGTTCTGCCCCGCGGCACACGTACTTTGGGTTTCCAATGAGTGTTTTTATGAAACACATAGAGTAGCCACAGACGTTCAAATCCTTGAATATCATCCAAAGCTTGTTCATAATTACAATGAGGCAATAATTCTATGACCGAAGTAATATTTTGATGACCGACATCGGGCTGACGAGGAGCTTCGTATTTTTTTTCACGAAGGGTTTGAATATAACCGATTGGAGAAAATGTATAATCCGGCATATTGTTATTCTCCATTATACTCTATGCGCTCAAAAACCGGCATGAGCACTATTGTCGAAATTTATGAATACAGAGTTGATGCAGGCACTAAAAAGAAATTATCATGATTATTGAGAATACCTTTTTTGATATAGGCAATCACACGGAAATTTTCTTTATATGCTTGATGGATATATTCGATGCTATGAGCAGGAGCTACAACATAATCTTTATCTTCTTTTTTGTGTGATATATAATGAGGTAAAGCGGAAATATTCACTCTATTTTGCAAAAATCCGCGTTTATGTAATGGCAAACATATAGTAAAGCATGTGCCCAATGGAGCAAGATTTGGGTAGAAGGCTTCTGCAATCCAGCCGACTTTATTGATGAGAATGTGTGCGGAAGGGAAATTTTCTAAATCCAATAATCCGCGTTTTACTTTAGAACCGCGTTTCATTGCCAGCAAACAAGAATATTCAATCAATGCTTGACCAATATTCAATCCACTCAATACAGGATCAACTGCCAAACGCAATGTATATGATGTTCTGTCTATTGTATCATAACCGACCTCGAATAAACAGGCAACAATATTACCTTGCTGTGTTTGGACGACTAAGCCATGACCAAAAGTAATAAACCGATAAATATCATAGGTGCTTATTTCTTCGGCAATATCTAAAGGATAACGCGTTTTTATAAATGCAAATAATTGTTCAATATCTGCAATACTTGCCCGACGAAATATAAGATTTTTTTCTACGATAGTTTGCTCAATAATCTGCAAGGAGCTCGCAATAAAATCAGGTAACGATATATCGGGAACTATTTCATCGGTATGATAACATAATTCACGTGGTTTCATATAATCATAGTCCATTTTTTCGGACACTACGTGTTTTGACATTGTATCATGCGTATAAGAATTGCCGTGAGATGTCATAAAGTATAAAGATATTATAAGTCGTACATAATGCGGAACATAATATTTTGCTCTCTTTGCGGAGTGCGTGCCGAATAGAAACCACCATCGGCACTGCGTACACCCGGATCAAAATATTCAAGATTTGTGATATTGTTGAGAATTAATTGTCCTGTTATACCGGGAACTAATTTTTCTACAGATATTGTACCATTGAGTAACAGTACAGAACTGAATGTTCCAAAAGGGTTTGCAGGCACGGAAGTACCCACACCGGTAGGACGTTCTCCGATATAATTCGCACGAATATTCACACGAATAATATCTAAAAACAAAGCATCCGCACCCACATTAAAGGAAACGGAAGGTATATCACCCACACGTACTTCACCTTTTTCTGTATTATAAGGATCGGTGTATGTAAAATTACCGTAGAGTGAATAATGCGATGTTAATTGTGCTGTCACTGATGCCTGAATACCTTGAATACGCAGCGAGCCGACTCCATCATTTTTTGTTGTCGGACTACCTGTTTTTGGATTAATAACAGATACTGTACCCACGACATTATCATACGATGCACGATAATATGATGCTTCTGCAAAAATATCATCGGTTATTTTCCATCCGGCACTGACTTCAATATTACTGACATTTTCATTATCTAATCCGGGATTTGTCACTTGACGTGCGGTATTCGTGGAGTATCGCTGATAAATTGCCGGTTGTTTGAAAGCAGTGGCATAAATTCCTTTAAATACAAAATCACCGGGTGTAAACACGACAGCAAGTCGCGGATTAAATGCGGATTGTGCAACGCTACGGATGCGGGTTTGGTCATAACGCCCGCCAAGCACAATTTTTATATTATCCGTTGCTCTATATGTTGATTGCACATAAAGTCCTATATCTTGTTGATCGAAACTGTCGCCGCCAGGACCGATTGATGATGTGCCGCTGTCCACTGGCGGGGGCGCATAAGAGATAAGATAATCACCTTGAATTTGTGAAGAACGTACTTCAAGACCACTGATAATATCAAAGGATGGTCCTAAGGTAAATAATGCCTTTAATTCATTCCGTAATTGTCGTGAAAGAACATAATAATATTCGGTTATCCACACAGGTGCTCTGTCGGCTAATAATCGGGCGAAATTGCGCCCGCCATTGGAATAGTTTAAAAGATACACAGCTTTTGTATCTTCGTCTAATTCATGAGAACGGTATTGGGTTAAATTACTGATAAAAAGATTATCATTAATTTGTTTTTCATATTTCACATAAAATGCTGTTTGCAGCGGTATCCAGAGAGAGCCATTTTTTGCTCCGGCTTCATTATTGTCTGTAAAATATGTTGTGCCGCCTGTTTCCGAACGCCATGTTTGAAATGACAAAGTAAAATCGGATATGGTCATTTTTGCGCCAAGCAAATATGTGTCGGTAATATTAGAGTAACGCACCGGATTACCATTTACATTTTCCTGCAAAGCACCTTTGTCGAAATTACGAGCTTTCTCTGCACCGGCTTGGGTAAGCCGTACGGCAGTAGTATCGCCGCTGCCATTACGTTCAATAGTATAAAGCGGATTATTATCTGTTAAATTATTAGTTCTGACAAACGATGCGGCATTTGACGTGATGCTAAGAGCTGATTGATAATCGAAATTATCATAAAATGAGGGCGAATAATCATAATCGGGGAAACGAGATAAATCCATTTCTTCAGAACGGAACACACGCCCGGTTAATGATAAAGCCATACCCGATGTTTTACCCGAAAGAGTAACATCGGCATAGCGTGTATTCCATGAACCATAATTTGCATGGGCAGACACACCAAGAGAAGCATTATCGCCAATATATTCATCGGGTTCTTTGGTAATAATATTGATAACGCCTAAAAAAGCATTGGCACCATACATCGTTGATGCAGGACCATACACCACTTCAATTCTTTTGACATTACTTAATGGATACTGTCGCCCGAAATAGGCAATATTTGTCCATAAATCATTTTCTTCCACACCATCAACCAATACCATTGTACGGTCGGTATTATTGGAACGATAGCCACGTGTGTAAATATTGGAATATGTTGCTCCGAATGTACGTGAAATTGCAAAACCGGGTAAATCACTTAATACTGCTTCCAAGTCAAGATAACCGCGGCGAAGAATTTGCTCACGAGTAATAACCATAACCGTTGCGGGAGCAGCCAATAAATCCTCCGCTTTTTTCGACACAGAAGTTACCAATACTCTTTTGCTATTTTGTTTAATCAGCGTCACAAGTTCAATAAATCGGACGGGGTCAAATAAATCGGGTTCAAAATTCGGTTCAATTTTTAATAATTTTCCTACGCTTGCCAAGGCAATATCATTACTGTCAAGAGCCAGAAAACTCATTGCCAAATATCGGTATGCCTGTACTTTTTGTTTATCATTTAATCCATTATTATCAATGCAAGGTTCCAGAGTAGAAAATACTCGATCAAATTGTCCTATTTCATAAAATTTTCGTGCATCTGCTAAAGCAACATCACCACATTCTTGTGATGAGGCATTTATGGTATATATGAGGCAACATACAATAAACGTGAGGAAAAAACGAAGTATTTTTACTGGCATATTTCCTCCTGACGAACATCATCGCCCACATACTTGAACCATTCATCATCGCTCAACGATTTTCTTTGTGTGCGGCTGCAAATTTTACGTGCCAGCACATCGGGACGCGAAGCCCAAAAACGAACTGTTTTATCTGCCGAAGCCGAAATAATTTTATCACCTGATTTATCGAATGCTACGCCATAAACCCAATTATCATGTCCGTCAAATACCACCGGAGATTGAGAAGGTTTGGAATAATCCCACATGCGTACTGTTCTATCGAAACTTGCCGTAGCCATCATCGAACCTGTCGGAGAAAATGCCAAGCTGTTAACTCCTGAAGTATGCCCCACAAATTCCGAATGCCTCAATCCATTAGCACCCTTCCATAAACGCACATTGCCCCCGCCATCTGCCGTACCGAACATATCACCATTTGGGGTATATGCTACGGCTCTGACCGGTTTACCTGCGCTCTGAACCACAAAAATTTTGTCGTCCGGACGATTGTACGGTATAAGACGAATGGAACCATCCTCCGATCCTGTGACAAGAAATGAGCCTTCTTTATTCATATCAAGTGCATTGATTTTTGATCCAAAGTTATGGAGTGTTTGTGGTAATGCGGGCGAAGAAATTGTCCATTTTTTAAGGGAACCATCTGAGCATCCTATGATAATTGAATTACCTTGTATATCGAAAGAAAGGCAATTTACCGATGAGGTATTTCCCATTAAAACAACAGGTTGCTGTGAAAGATTATTCATATCCCAAATATTCACCACACCATTAAAAAATCCTGCTGCTACATAGCGACCATCAGCACTGAATGTAACCGAGCGAGCATCACTGCCACCTGTTTCCTTAGGTTTCATACGCACACTTGTCATAGAAGGTTTTTCGGGATTCCAAAAGCGTAATTCGCCGTCATCACCAACGCTGGCGCAATATTGTCCTTTAGGTTGCATTGCCACGGCACGTACAGCATCGGTATGTCCTCGCAAAATGGGTTTATCTTCTTTATCATCAGCAACAGCAAATAATGCCTTGAACACATCAGGGTCATAGCCGGAGCCGCCATTTTTCACAGTAAAATTATATGCCTGATACGATAATAATGAAGGTAAATCTTTATCGCCTTTAGGATTTTTTGCCAACACAGATGCTTGAATTGCCATTGACCGCCCAATAGAAAGCAATCGTAACTTTGTTGCTTTGTCCCGCTGTTCATCGGCTTCTTTTTTCTGTTTTACGGCTTCTTCACGTTGTTTGTCGGCTTCTCTTTTTTGTTCTTCGGCTTTTTTCTTTTGCTCTTCGGCTATTTGTTTTTGCTCAACAGCGATACCTCGCTCATGCACTGCTTCGGCTTTACGTTGTTCTGCTTCTTTTTTTTGCATTTGTGCTATTTGCTTTTGCTCAATAGCATTCTTCTTTTCCTTTTCTGCTATTTCACGTTGATGGCGTGCTATTTCTTGATGTTGTTCAGAAATTTTTGTTTGAGCAAGTGCTTCTTTTCTTTGTTTTTCTGCTTCTTTTTGCTGTGTCTTAGCTTCAGATTCTTTAGTTAATGCTTTTACTGCATTACTGTCGGCATCAATTTTTAAGACTAATGCCCCGATAGTAAGTAAGACCGAAACCACAGATGCAGCACCGAGAAAGAATGCAAAGCCGCGTGCTCTTTTCAGCTCACGTTTTTGCTGTAATTCTTTGCGTGCGGTTTCGCGAATAAACTCTTTTTCACTTTGATCCAAAAACAACATAGCGCGCTCATAACCGCCGTCATAGCGCATTGCCCATGTATGGTTAATATCATTACGCATACGCCAATCCAAAGCAATTTGCAATTCAGGATTGACAAGTAAACTGGTTCTGCCTTGCTGATATGATTGCGCTGTGGCTGATAAACCGATATACAGTTGGGCAGAGCGTACTTCTTCGTCCACCCATGTTTTTAAGCGTCCCCACAATCTCATGAGACTCTCATGGGAAATATCTATCGTTGTGTCAGAATCGAGGATGGTGGATGGTGGAGGCATAAGGAATGCACACCCGTCACGACGGAAACGATTTATCACCGCAACAACATCTTCTTGCTTTGCACCGGCAAGGGCACATATCTCATATAATGGTGTCGGGCGACGAGTACCGCGTTTATCATCACCCAGATTCGTTAATGCCTTGAATAACTTTTCCGCAATATGTCTGTCAGGTTCAGTTGTAAGTTCTCCATAGATTTCTTCTGCATGTCGCTGCAATGCCTCGTGAATGGTTCCTACGGCTTCATAATGCTCTTCACTTATGGGTTTGGATTCTATGTCATTGTCTCGCCAAAAATCCCATGTCCGCATCATGGCATGTTGTAAAATCGGCAAGACATCCGTATCATCGCCGGCTTCAGTAATAATTCTATTAACCAAACTCGTATCTATGGTAGCACCGAATGATTCGACAGGTTTACGAACAGCAGCACGAAATTCATCCATGGTCATGCGCGGCACAAGATAACTGCCTGTATTAAGAATAGCTGTTAAGTTCACATAGTCGGAACAGTCACTCAAAAAGTCCGAGCGCATTGTTATGATCACAGCCGCATTGAACGATGTAGTCTTGGTGAAGAAAAGTAATGCTTCGATAAATAATCGTGCATCACTGTCCGCATTCTCATTATCCGATTGACGAAAACGGAATATTTCTTCAAATTGATCCACAACAAGCAGAATATTTGCTCCGGAACTACAAACAGCTTCGGTGATGAAACCATACTCTTGCCTGCGTAAGGCTTCAACAATAGTACTTTCTTGATGGAATGATGGCGGCAATACACTACGCAAATTTTCCGCCATAGAAGCCGCCAAACGTCCGAGCGGATTATCTCCGGGTCTTAATAATAAGCGTTTCCATAAGGAATTACCGGAAACATTACTTTGTTCGATAGTTGGAATAACGCCGGCACGGACAAGCGATGATTTACCGCTGCCGGATGAACCGATAACCGCAAGAAACCGATTAGATTGCAAACGCTCTGTGGCTTCGGCTACTTGTTTTTCCCGTCCGAAATATAAATGCTGCTCATCGGTTTCAAAACTTCTCAGACCGATAAACGGATTACGATTACGTGTTGTGCTCATAAATTAACGAACGTTGGAACAAATGATAACAATTTAGACATGTGACTGCCCGCGTGATATTGGATTCACATCAATATAACTGCAAAGTTGCAATGGAATTGTAAAACAATCGCTACGACAATTTCACGACACTTTCTGCATGGTTATTTCAAAGAGTTCAATGCCTCTTCTCTTGTGCCGAGAATGATGAACAGTGCCGAAAAACCTGACATATCAAACACTTCTTTGATAATCGGCTTCATGCCACAAAGCACCATTTGACCGCCGGTTTTTTTCATTTTCTTTGCTGCAAGCAAGAAAACCCGCAAGCCGGCACTACTCACATAATCAAGACCCGAAAAATCAACAGCAAGGCGCGCAGCACCATTGTCTATTGTCGTGATAATAGCTTCTTCGGCTTCGGCAGCGGTATTGGTATCCACTCGACCCTCGATTGCCAATAGTAAAATATTCTCCATCATTGTAGAGGTAATTTTCATACGTTAATCCTTACTAACATGGTAAATTGAATGAAAAATTGCTGTTTTTGGAATGCAAAATAGCGGTCTTGAAAAAAATAAAGGCAATTACTTTCAAAATTTATCTTCTTTTCTCCGAATTCGACTATGCTCAAATGTACAAAATTCAAGAAAAGTAACTTCCTTTTCGGCTTGTGCATCTTACCCCTTGTCAGCCGAATCAATCGAAAACAGACACTATGACCTCTGAAGAAAAACAACAAGAATTTATGGCTTTGCTCAATCCTGTCCAGCACAAGATTGAAAGATACATTCTTTCGATGACACATAATCGCGATACGGCGAGAGACCTCTTGCACGATACTCTTTTACGTGCATATCAGAACTTCGATTCTTTGCGCAACAAGGAAGCTTTTCTTTCCTATCTCTTTACTATCGCAAGCAATGTGCACAAACGCTCATTCCGTCATAAAAAGTTTCGTGCCGATTACGACGAAGACTTTGCAATGGAAATCCCCGACCGAGGTACTATGCCCGACACAGCTGCGGATATTGCCATTATGTATCGTGCAATGGAAACACTGTCCGAACCCATGCGCGAAGCTGTCCTCATGTTCGGAGTTGGGGGAATGTCTCTTCAGGAAATACAACAAATCCAGGGCAGTACTTTATCCAATATCAAACAACGTGTGGCACGAGGCAGACGACGGCTTGCCGAATTGCTCCGCGTTCATGAATAATTCTCCCCATTTCTGTCTAAGGAAAATTTATGTCGAAGCCAACTCTTTCACAACTCTTACAAAACTCAAAGACTATGAAAACCGATACATCTCTTATGTCGGAATCTGATATACGCACCATGATGGCTCAAGCCGATGCCGGCACAGCACAGCCGCGTTTACGACCCTTGCCTTGGATACAACGCTTACCATTTTCCGGTAAAATTGCCGGCGTATCTGCTGCCGCTGCCATTGGATTTATCGTCCTCTATTATGGATTTGATTTCGGTGATTCTCCGACGACGAACACCACACAATCCCCATTAGCCGATAGCCGCAATGATATACTTGCCGATGAACCGATGACCTTTGCTTCACAAAGCGAAGAGATGAAAAATGCCAATCCGGAATCATCACCATTATCAAAAAAAACGCACGCCGAGAAAACAATTGCAACTGCGCCACATTCTTTTGATACAATGATGGGACAAACAGCGGATAACTCCCAAGCACAGAATGATATTTCTATGCCCGGTATGCTTTCTCTAACAGCCGAACAATTCAAAAAATTAGGTATTATACTCACAAAAGATAAATTGACATATACCGAAAATGCACGGCTTGATGTGCGCAAAGAAGCAAAAAAACGTGGACTGGATGATGAAATAATCGTAGAACGGCTCGGCGGAGAAAATATCCTTTCTTTACGCAAGGTGACCGTTCGTTCCAATGGTGTCGGCGATATAAGAATTACCGATTCCGCTCATTCGGCTATTGCACCATTAATGATTACCGGTTATAGCAATAATAAACCATTATTTTCCTATTATTCACCTGATGATAAAGTATTTCATAATGCCGTCAGACGATTACATGAAAAAGCAGATATTCTTATGCCCTCGGCAAATGGTTTAGTCCCTGTCATGGCATCTATAGAAAATCCCGATGATCCTTTTTTCAAAAAAACAGAAGTACTATTATGGTTTGAGCCGACAGAGCAATTTCTTAGAGCTTTGCCGGAACACTATGCCGCGCAATTACGCAAAGAATTACAGAGTCCAACAATAAAACCAAAAACCGGTGAACAATTTTACACAGCATCGCATTTAGAAGAAGATGGGGTAATTATCCAATCACGGGTCTATCCGAATCCTACACCTGATTATGAAGTGCGCTTTGCTTTCACGCTTTCTCAACCACGCTCATGCACAGTGACCATTGTTGATATGTTTGGTTCATTGCTCGATACAGCCATAGATGCTCAACAATTTCCACAAGGTGACAATACTCTTACTCTTATGCTTTCGAGTATTGAAAAAAGCGGTATGTATATGATTATAATGCAAACAGATAAAGGCGAGCGTATTGCCCAACGATTAATAGTACAACGATAATAAAAAAAGGAGAATAATGATGAACACGAAATATACTTTAGCTTGGATGTACCTCTGTTTTTTTACTTCGATTATGGTGGGATATGGACAAAAACCACCCTCTGTCAATCAACAACAATCGAAAGAACAATATTCCGCCCCTTCATTAATGGTAAAAACCGATGATGGCAAAGAATATCCGCTGCGTTTATCGGGTCTGCATATCAAAAGTGATATTATCGGCAATATTGCCATTACAACAATGGATATGACTTTTTTTAATGAAACAGATCGCATCCTCGAAGGTGAATTACTATTTCCGCTTGCGGAAGGAAATACCGTTTCCCGTTTTGCTATGGAATTAAATGGCACAATGCGTGAAGGTGTAGTAGTAGAAAAAGCAAAAGGTCGCCGCGTATTTGAAAGTATTGTTCGCAGGAATGTTGACCCTGCTTTATTGGAAATGAGTAAAGGGAATATCTTTCGTGCAAGAGTGTACCCGATTATACCAAAGAAGAATAAACGTATTATTCTGGCGTATGAACAACAATTGGAACGTACTCAAGAAGGACAGCTTTTTCTCTTGCCTTTAGAACATAAAAATCCCATTGATTCATTTTCTTTAGAAGTACAGTTACGACATCGTACCTTAGCTCCCGATTTACGATATAATGATTTTGATAATATTATTTTCACACAAAAAGAAAAAAGTTTTTTTGCCGAATTTTCTGCTCAACGCTTTACTGCCAATCGTCCGCTCACTCTTTTATTACCGGCAGGTATTGATGATTCACTCCGCATTTTCACAGGTAAAAGAGAACAAGACAATTCATATTATTGTTATATAACCGGTGTGCCCGAATCAAAAATCATAGAGAAAACATTACCCACAACAATAACACTTATATGGGATAATTCGGGGTCATCGCAAAAAAACAATAAAGCACTGATTCTTGATGCTTTAGAACAATATTTGCAGCGTTGCGGCACATATTCTGTTCGGCTTATCGAATTTGCTTTACAAGCACGGGACATAGGGAAATATACAAACAGCTCACTTTTGCGAAAAGCGATAGAAAATTTAGTTCCTGATGGCGCAACAACATTTGATGCCTGTGATTTTTCTTCCTATAAAACAGATGAAATTATTCTTGTCAGTGATGGCATTCAAACATTTGGCAAAGCACCTGAGGTCAATCATAATGCCGTACCCATCACCGTACTTCATGCGGCGCAAAGTGCAGAACATGGTTATTTGCGCAATATTGCTTTGGCTTCCGGTGGTCAATATATTAATGCCATCGGATTATCTGCTGATGATATTGTCAAAAGATTAACAACCATTCCTTTGCACTTTCTCGGTGCTGAATGTTCTGTTCCTATGGATATTTTTCCTTCGATTGCCCAACCCTTACAAGGGAATTTTTCTCTTGCCGGACGCAGCAAAGACTCCGTATTTTCTCTCACATTACGTTTCGGCATTGGTAAAACAATACTTTCACAACAAATATTTACCGTCAAATCAGCATATTCTCATCCTTTGGTTCCTCGCCTATGGGCACAAAAAAAACTTTCTGAACTTGATATGGAATATGAAAAAAACAGTAAAAACATCACGGCTCTCGGCAAAGATTTTTCTTTAGTAACGCGCAATACCTCACTTATTGTTTTGGAGGAAGTATGGGATTATGCGAAATATAGAATTATACCGCCAACGGAAGAAATGCGTAAAGAATATTTTAAATTAGTAAAAATACAAGACAGTATAGCACAAAATAATCACACAAATACTCTGCAAAAAACGATTAGCCAAATGGCACGTAAAAAAGAATGGTATAATACTGATTTTCTACCAAGAACAGAAGAGGAAAACAGGCAAGAAGAGGAGAGAAGAAAAAGAAGAGAAATGCTCTATAAAATGGAACAAGAAGCCATCGTAGAACTTAATAATGACCATGAAAAAATACAATTATACTATCAAAAAAAGAAAGATAGTTTACAAGCATTAGTTATACCTAATTCTCAAGCAAAACAAGGATATGGAACATTACAAGGGAAGGTATCTACTATTGGCGGCAAATCTTTACCGGGTTCACTCGTAAAAGTACAATCTACTAAACGAGGTACATATACAGTAAAAAATGGTAGTTTTATTATTCGTCAATTATCGCCGGGGGATTATATTCTCGAAATATCTAACATAGGCTATTATACAAATTATGAGAAAATCACAATTCTTAAAGATCAAACAACGGATATAAAAATTGCTTTGACTGAAGGAAGAGATATTTGTGAGATTTGTATTAAAGGTGAAAGTTTTAAGGAATCGGTCACAGCAGATAAGAAGGGATCAGCCCGAGAAAGAAGTGGAGCAAATAATACCATAATTGCCGTAGAATCTGTTCAGAATGCTGTAACTCTTTCTTCGGGTATTATTGCAGATAATGATGCACCTGTTGTCCGTGTTTCAAGACCGGAGCGCACAGAATTCCTTGTTGATGTTCAAAATATGTCGAATCAATTCACAGGAGGATTAGGTTCAGCCGTTCAGAGAGGAGTTACTCCAAGTACATTCGCTGTCGAAGAAAATACTAATCTTAATAGAGCATCAGTGGAATCTTCTCTTACTCCCACAGCACAACCACCGAAAATTGCACTTGCAGAACCTGTGCCGACCATGACATATAGCGCAGAATTACTCAATGCATCCGATAAAGAACGTTATAGTGTTTATAGACAATTACGCCAGAATTTTGGACATTTACCGATGTTTTATATGGACGCCGCAGATATTTTTTATCAAAAAGGTCAAAAAGAACAAGCATTGCGTATTATATCCAATCTTGCCGAATTAGAAATTGAAAGTCAACGATTATTACGAATTTTGAGCAGACGATTATTACAGTATGGTTTTGCATCCGAAGCAGTGGCAATATTCAGAGAAGTTTATACCATGCGCGAAGAAGAGCCACAATCCATGCGTGATCTGGCATTAGCACTTGCCGAAGCGGGTATGTATCAAGAAGCAGTGGATACATTATATGCTTTGTCACAACGCGAATGGGACAGCCGCTTTCCTGAAATTCAGACTATTGCTTTAACGGAAATGAATGCACTTATTGCTAAAGCAGGCACATCGGTAAAAACCAATCATATTCACCCCGAATTATTGATGGTTCAACCATTAGGATTACGCATTGTCATAGATTGGGACGCAGATAATTGTGATATTGATTTATGGGTTATTGATCCGCAAAAAGAAAAATGTTATTATAGCAATCCGCGTACAAAAATCGGAGGAAATTTATCACGTGATTTAACGGGCGGTTATGGACCCGAGGAATTTTCACTCAAAAAACCGATTTCCGGCACCTATACCATCAAAGCACATTATTATGGGGACAGACAACAATCCATCGCAGGACCAACAACAATCACTGCTTATATTTGGACAAATTATGGTACACCTCAAGAAAAAAAACAAGAAATTACTTTGCGAATGAATGGAAAAAAAGAAATTGTTGATATTGGTACTGTGACTATTCCGTAATTATCTGAACACAATAGGATGTAAGGTATTATGCAGATGTGCAGGATTGGTTTTCGCAATGTGAAAAGATGAGAAATACCGCAAACTCCAATATCAGACAATTTCGAGTATTAATATTATTGACGTATAATTATAAAGGACATATATATGAAAAATGTTTTTGTGCTTTTGCTCATTCTGATTTTTTTTTCTTCTTGTAAAGATGAACAAGAAAATATCCAAGATTCCTCAGTTCAAAAATTTCGTATAGCACTGCCATCCGGTAGTGAGCAATTTGATAATACACAATCACCGCAAAGTAAAGAAGATAAAGAAGCACCTCTGTCTTTTACGTCACAGGCAGATAAAAAGAAAATCATTAAAGATGGCTCAATGTCCATTCGCACAGAAAGTATAGCCGAAGCGAAAAAGAATATAGATACTATTCTCAAAAAAATTGACGGTTATTATGAAAAAGAGGAAACAGAAAATAATTCCCATGAAATTACTCATCAATTAATGATAAGAGTGCCTGCCATACATTTTGATAAACTTATTATTGCTTTAGAAAATGGTGGTAATACCATTGTCAATAAAAGCATTCAAGCGCGTGACATTACGGAAGAATATGTGGATATACAAACACGCTTGGCACATAAACGGGCATATTTGCAACGCTATCGGGAATTATTGGCAAAAGCACAGAACATTGATGATATAGTCACGGTTGAAAATTCCATCCGTACACTTGAAGAAGAAATAGAAAGCAAAGAAGGGCGCTTGCGTTATTTGGATGATCAAGTGGCATACAGCACCTTGCATATACGATTATTCAATGAAAAAGAATACATTTATGAACCGCAGCAGCAAGGTGGGTTTATTGAAAAGGTGAAACGATCTCTTAGCTATGGCTGGATAGGTATTGTTGAATTCACTGTATGGATGATAAGCTTATGGCCCATAGTTCTTTTAGTAGCACTTCTGATTGTCATCATCAAGAGAATTCGAAAAAAACGCAAAATCTCGGCACGAAAAGAATAATCCGTCTTTTCTTTCTATCGTATTCTTTGAGTAGGTAATAGAACAATGATAAAAACAATACTTACAGTATTTGAAATAATTTGCAGTAACTATTTCCGAGCTAACAACAGTATAGAACGAAGTTTTGTGATTCAGAAGGAATGTCATGCAAGAAGAATACTTTGTCTCTGTGTGCACTCTTCGGGCTAATCAAAGATGGTCTGACAAAAAAATTACGGTTTAATTGTGTAAAATGTTTGCTTCTTCTTCACAAAAAAATTCCCGACAGACTTGCAACCTGCTTCTAAAGCAAAGAGGTAAGTGTTCATTTCTGAAACACTTACCTCTTTACAATGTGGTCAGAGAGGGAATTGAACCCCCGACACGAGGATTTTCAGTCCTCTGCTCTACCAACTGAGCTACCTGACCATAACAGCCCGCATGGGAGTGCAAAAATACGGTGTTTTATCAAAATGGCAAAATATTGATAGAAAAAACTGCCCCATAACCGCACTCAGTGTTGATGCTACCCTGCGAGATAATAAAAAAATACCCGATACGAGTTTGTATCGGGTATAGCATTGGACATTATCTAAGTCTATATTATTTATCGGCTTCGCCCATCACCGGATCAATAGAACCAATGATAGCAACAATATCGGAAATCATAGAACCTTCTGCCATAAATTTTAATGCCTGCAGATTGGATGATGAGGGCGAGCGGATTTTCAGTTTCCACGGATGTCCCGTGCCGTCGGAAACAATAAAGAATCCCAATTCGCCTTTAGGGCTTTCAATGGCTGTATATGTTTCGCCTTTCGGAGGCATAGCACCAAAGTTCACCAGCATAAAATCGCTGATAAGTTCTTCCATCTTGGTATAAATTTGGCTTTTGCCCGGCAAAACATGTTTAGCATCATCAAGCATGAAATCACCTGTTTTGGGTTTATCCAAGAGCTGATGTAATATTTTCATTGATTCTTTCATTTCAGCAACACGCACCAAATATCTGCCCCACACATCGCAATCATTATTCGTGATAACATCAAAGTCGAGTTCATTGTACAGCAAATACGGCTCATCACGACGCAAATCGCGAGCTATGCCCGAGCCACGCAAGCAAGGACCTGTCAAACCAAGAGAAATTGCTTTTTCGGGTGGCATATATCCAACACCCGCCAGACGCTCAACAAAGATGCGATTACGGTTGACCAATGCTTCAAAGCGACGCAATTCCACCGCAAAATGATTAAGCCATTTGCGCAGCATTTTTAAAGTATCGTCATTGATGTCATTAGCCACACCACCAATACGCGTATAGCTTGTCGTAAAGCGTGCACCGCAGATAAGTTCAAATATATCATAGATATTCTCGCGCTCGCGGAATGTCCACAAAAACAAAGTCAATGCTCCCACATCCATCGAAGTAGCACCCATAGCCATAAGATGGGAAGAAATTCGCGCTACTTCACAGACAAGAGTACGTATCCATTGTGCCCGTGGCGGCGCTTCAATACCGATAGCATTTTCTATTGCCAAAGCAATTGCCGTATTATTCGACATCGGGGACATATAATCCAAACGGTCGGTATGCGGTATATATTCGTGATAGGTCATGTTTTCGGCAATTTTCTCATAACCGCGATGTAAGTATCCTAACTCGGGCACGCATTTCTCAATGGTCTCGCCATCAAGACGTAAAAGAATACGTAAAACGCCGTGGGTCGCCGGATGCTGCGGACCCATGTTAAGCACCATATCATTTTCCAACGGGTCTTCAAACATCACCGTTGTGTCTTTATCCATTAACTCCTGCGTAATTTTTTGCTGACGCAGGCGCTGTGCTCTTTCAATTGTTGCCAGATTATTGGAAAGTGATCTCATATATGTCTCTCACGTATAATACAGTGAAAATGGAATATCGAATTAGTATGACGGTGTTTTGACCGTTCAAATTTGTCTTGTTTTATGCTCGCAATGAACGTAATGATTGTTTTTGTAGTGCAAAAGTACGCAACCACCGTAGGACAACCAACAATTCAACCGCCAAAACACAAAAACAAATGCTTGTCCTTAGCTTTTGTTGTGGGCTTTTAGTCACGTTCCCACAGTTTTACCGCCGAGATTGCCGCCACTTTCTGACGATAATAAAGAATTTCCAATGTCGTTGAGATAATGGACTCCGATTCATCATTCCATTCATAACTTAGCGCACCCACCCGCGATTCAAGTTCCAAATCAATATCCTCATCATCATGGGGTATATGCTCGGCATCGGTAAATAATTGCCTCTTCGAACTACCACAAAATCCTTTAAGAATATCGGCGATATTTTCCGGTAATTCATCGGGACGGCAAGCCCAAAACCCCATACACAATGGCAAACCGAATGAATCTTTCCACTCCTCCGATATATCGAGCGATGCTTCACGATGATCTTCATTAGTCCATGCTATGGCGGCATCATTACTCGCCAATAAAGTATCCACCGTACCTTGCGATTGCTCTTGTACCATCGGGTCAATATCAAATTTTTCCGATAAAATCAATTGCCCTGCACATGTCATAAAAGAATTCTTATTCTGCGTACCAATGGTATAAATACTCTTCAATGAAGGATTAAAATAGACAGAACCCAAACCCGTAAAACCATGAGACATAAAAGCATATAAGGGAACAATACGATAATCAACTCTTGTCACCGCGCTGCCATACCCCAAAGGAGTAATAAAAGCTATTTCCACACGATTATTCAAAAGCAGTTCCGCGCATTGATCATCAGTAGTGCGAAGTAAACGGAAACGATGAGAACCCACTTGTTCCGTGAAATGTTCTACAAACACATCATACACCGGATTATTCGGTACCGCTATTGAGATTGAAGATTCCATGTCAATAAAATCAAAATTTTGTCAAAATTATATCCGCAGATATTGTCTTTTTCCGCTAAGATGGAGAATATGGAAGATTGTTGTATGATTTTGCGGATAAAACATTTTTTTCGACTCTACACATAAATCACGTAATTTAGGATATATCAATCACAGACATACTTTTATGGACTCATTATTTGCCAATACCGAATTTCCGCATCATGAACATACCGACACAACAATGTCACCGCTTGCCGACAGAATGCGCCCACGTACTCTTGGTGATATTATTGGACAAGAACATCTCGTCGGCAGCCATGCTCCGCTGCGAAAAATGGCAGAAGGCGGATGGTTGCGTTCTTTAATTTTATGGGGTCCGCCGGGATCGGGAAAAACTACATTGGCTCATGTCTTGGCTCATGAAGTCGGATACCATTTTATACGTATATCCGCTGTGGAAGCAGGCGTAAAAGAAGTGCGTGAAGCCATAGGACTTGCACAAAAAGCTGTACGAAAAGGCAGCAAAACAATACTGTTCATTGATGAAATACACCGTTTCACCAAAAGCCAGCAAGATGCTCTTCTTCATGCTGTGGAGCGTGGTTTTATTATTCTCATCGGTGCCACAACTGAAAATCCTTCATTCGAAGTGAATAGCGCTTTGCTTAGTCGTTGTCAGGTCTATCGTTTGCAGCCCTTGACTGATGATCACTTACGTGGGGTCATTGCCCATGCCATAGCGCATGACACAGTACTCTCATCGCATAGCATACACTTCGATGCTTGGACTACACTCTTTGCCATCAGCGGCGGCGATGCCCGCAGTGCATTAAATGCTTTAGAATTATCATTATCTTTTGCAGAAAAAAAAGAAGACGGCACACTCCATATCACCGATGAGATAATGGCAGCGGCTTTGCAACAAAAAACGGCACGCTATGATAAACAAGGTGAACAACATTATGATGTGATTTCGGCATTTATTAAAACATTGCGCGGTTCTGACCCCGATGCTGCTTTGCTATGGTTGGCACGTATGCTTGATGCCGGCGAAGACCCCTTATTCATTGCACGACGCATGGTGATTTTTGCAAGCGAAGACATAGGTAATGCCAATCCGCAGGCATTGCAAATTGCGGTGTCGGTATATCAAGCGGTTCATTTTCTCGGTATGCCGGAATGTCGTATCACCTTAGCGCATGGTGTCACCTACCTTGCGGCATCACCAAAATCCAATAGTTCGTATATGGCTATCGAAAAAGCATTAGATATTATTCGCTCGGGTGAGCAAGCAATTGTGCCACTGCATTTACGCAATGCCCCAACACGATTAATGAAAAAAGAAGGATATGGCAAAGAATATCAATATCCGCATGATAGTCCCGACCATTTTATTGAAGAACACTATTTTCCGGTGGGAATGCAAGAAACAGTATTATATATACCTTCCGATTCGGGTTTTGAAAAAAATATCGGCGACCGATTACGCCATCTATGGAAGCAACGATATACAGAAGAAAAAAAATAACTTTCTCGGACAATCGCAGAGAAGAAAATACAAAACAATATATTCACTATTGTACGTTTTGCGAAGAAGCGACTTTCGAAGCAGAAAAATGGTAATAAATGTGAATAGAAGTACAAAGTCATTCCTCTTAGACGAGACATGTCTCCCCGCTTGAGGCAAAACCCTGGTTAGCGGTAGGTATTCTCATTGATTAAAAAGTCTATTCAAGTTGTTTTCGTACTTTCCACCTGCGTCTATTCGTGTTATGTCGTCAAGTCCAAGCAAAATAAATTTTCTATCTAACGATGATTTCGTTCCAAATTCGTGAATTACTATTGAGTTATCATCGATTTCATGAATTTGTCCAATGAAGCAAATGCTTTTATCAATGTCTTGTATGTGAACTGTCAAATGATTAAAAGTTTTGTACATGCTTTCTAAAATGGTACGAGTTGAAGTCAGATCAATATTTAATTTGTCTGATTGTCGTTTTGAATTGTCTATGAGTTTTAAAACACTTTCGATGTCATTCCCTGACCATCTAATCCTTGAAATATTGTGCCTTAAGAAAATTGTCAAGCCATCATAATGACAATCATCATCAAACTTCTCAATGAGTATATAATTACCATTAAAGTCAATAACAAATCCATAATCTGATTCGTCGTAAATGTCAGTATAGAATTCTGCTAAAATTTGTTCGTTTTTTAGCTTGTCTAAATATTTCGTTCTTAATTCCATTGTCATTTAATGTATAATTAATCAGAACTTCCTTATCTCCTCAATCCGCCCTTTCCTCCCCTCAAAACTACAAAACTTTGTGTATCTATGCAAACATAGATTTTCAAGTTTGCGCATTGCTATCACATATTGTTGTATAAAATCACTGATGATTTGTGAAAGGTTACGGATGTTTTGTGTCGTTTTGTTTACCAAATTCAAGTTGTGGATAAACAACGTCCTTTATGTAATCCATAATCCAGTTGTCCGCCAATTTTAATTTTTCTTGTCTTTTGTTCAGTTCTTCAACAACTCTCTCTTTTAGTTCCTTGTCACGTTTGGGGTTATCCTCAATTGTATTGTCATAAACGATTATACAAAGTGCATCCATTAACAAGTCCCTTTTATGGTCAAGAATCGGAGCTTTATCAAGCACTTGTAAAATTATGTCTAAGTACAGTTGGTCTGCCAATAAAAGTTCTTCGTCCTGTGGCATTAAATCAAAATCTGGGTTTATCGCCCATTCTTTCAGTACATCAAAATCAAGGTCTGGTCTTTTATACATTGTGAAATTTGTTGATGAACACTGTTTACATGATTTCCCAAGTTTTTTATTTATATTCCGTTTGATTTTCCAAATGTCAAACATTCCACAAGCTGTATCTCGTTTAGTCACAATCAGTTTCTCAGTATGTCCGCATACCGTACATATTCTCTCTATTTTGTATGTCTCACTATACTGTGTCATTAAATTGCTTATATATCCCATAGTAACCCCATCCGCCCTTTCCTTCCCTCAAAACTACGAAACTTTGTGTATCCATCCAAACATAGATTTTCAAGTTTGCGCATTGCTATCACGTATTGTTGTAAAAAATCACGGATGATGTGTGTAAGGGTAATGGCTGTTGAACGTAATACAAATATTAAATCAATTGAAATAGAATTTTTAACTTATTATCTAAGTCAGTAATTTCAACTGTTGTTAGTTTTCCCAAAAGACCCTTCACTAAAGCTTTGTCTATTGTAGCTATTTTACTAGTCCTTATCAGTGATTGTTTTTTTAGACCATTTGCTAACGTTGGCTCTATTCGCATGTCAGTGCTATCCTGCCATTGCAGTTGTGTCGTGATAAAACAAACTGTGATGTCAAGCGATGACTCGGCAAGAATTACTACCGGTCTCAGCTTGCTACCTGTCAAGTCGGTAAAAGGAAACGTGACAAGTAATATATCACCTTTAGCCATGATAAACCTCTTTTATGTCATCAGCGGTATAGATATCCTCTTCGCTGTTTAGGAAATCAAAGCACATCCCTTCTGTTGTGATTTTTTGAATTCCGGCAATTAATAGTTGCTCTTCATATCGTTTCAATACGAAGTCAGCAAAGTCTGAAATTTCTTCCGCTTTTTCTTCGGGAAGCTGGTTGATAATTTTCAGAGTACGTTCTATGATAAGTTGTCGAGTCATATCGCTTCAATAATTAAATACAGTAATCATTTATCTTGAATTTCGGATTTAGTTAATATTCCATGTAACGTTTTGGCATAGTGGCAAACTATATTACGCTGATTTTCAATTCGGAGTACCAAACTGTGTTTACACCGCAAAAACAGATGCGCCACTTCAGTGGTAGTTCTATTTCGCCCTGAGCCTTTTACTAATCTTGTCTTGATATTTTGGTATTTCATTGTCCAAGTATTCTATGCCCTTTTTTGTTAAACTTATTGATAGAATTTCGTTACACGGAAACCAACAATATGGATTATTAAGCATTTCTTCGATATCGTTCTTGTCAATTGTAGTTATTTTTTCGCTTAGAGTAAAATCTTTGTATTTTTCAAGTATGACCAAGTCTTGTTCTAAAATTTCAGTCAATACTATTCTTGCTATCTTATACTTATCTTCATTTGTTAGGTCGAAGCATCCCAGTTCCCACGTCAATTCATATATCCCGGGATTTCCTTCTTCCGCATTTAGAAGAAAAACCAGTTTCTCAATTTTCAAATCTATATCTTCAAATCGTGTCGTCATTACTATACCTCCTATCTTCCACCCGACCCAATCCGCCCTTTCCTTCCCTCAAAACTACAAAACATTATTTATCCATCCTAATAGAATCTATCAAAGTCATATATGATGGAGTAAAAATATTGCTTTACACAATCATGATTCTACTTTTTCGATACCTAATAACGGTTTGCACATTTTACTTTTATTGCATTGCTCCATCTCATCAAGAGAATATAATATATTTGATGATATCCACAATGCTTACAATAAAAGACAATGGTATTTTCTTTAATCAAACCGCACTTTATTATTCGCCTTTATCAAAATTTTCATTGATAAAGGTATGGAAATGGAGTGATTTTGCTAATTCTAAAGCCGATTTTTTGAATTTTTGTGCTTTATTGGAAGAACGATTTTGTAATAATGCGCTGATATTGGTAATGGTCATTAATCTGTATGCCGGAGATAAAAACGGCGATGGCTGAGCCGCTTTTAATAAATAATATTCAGCAGCATCATTATTTTCATGGTGCAAAGCAATTGCCATAGCATTATTGAGCAAACATTCTGCAATCGGATTGGGCATAATTTGCACTAAAGAAAATCCTTGCTCACATAATTGACGGGCATGGCTTATTTCTCCCAGTTCTATAAGGCAACGCGCTTGCAAAGCGCAGCAAATAGCTCTGTCACCCGCATGTGCTGTGTGATTTTCATGGAGCCATGTTTGGCATAATTCCACGCCGCCGCCAATATTACCCATTAAATAAGCATCCACTACTTTTTTCTGCAAATCGAAAATAGTCATGGATTCGGGTTTTATATCGTCTTTGGTATGGTCTGCATCAGGGTTCTGTTTGGATTGAGCTGCACCGGCAAATGATGAGGTAAATTGCTGCATAATATCCGTATTGCCGGAAGCAGCGGCTAATTCTCTAGTCTCATTGATAAATTCTTGGGAATCATCATTATCGCTTTCAATGTCATGTGCCACGATATAAGGAGCTAAGGCGCGTCGCACAGTTTCGTCCTCACTATCAGTATATTGCATGCGCAATAATTCGGCGATTTGCCTGTGCAAAGTTACTTTTTCCTCATATTCAAGGGTATTGTGGAAAAATTGTTGATAAAATGCCTGAGTAAATTGATAGACGGTAGTTTTTATGCCATATCTGTTTTGTGCTCCGATGCTGGTGACAATACCTGTTTTTCTTTGTACGGAGCGCATTTTTCGTATAGTCGTTAATGTATCGTTATTTAAAAGCTTAGAAACTATATGTACAGTGCATTCGCGCCCTTCGGCACTGCAAAGAGCAAGTAAAGTGCGTTCATCATCATCCAATTGCTCAACTAATCGTGCAAAAGTGGAGTGCAAGGAAGTAGGTACAATATTGTCATCATGAAAATTAGCAATTAATTGTCCTTGTTCATCAAAAGGAGTTTTTTTGGAAAAATAATGCAGATATTCAAATAATAATCCGGGTATGCCGCTTGATTTTGCCCAAAGCCATTGTTCAAATTCTTCATGTTTGGTGTATTTAGGTAATATAGTCTGACACGCTTTGGTAATATCTGCTGCCGATAATTCTGAAAGACGAATTTGGTAGATTGTTGCGCTATCAGGTTTATATTCTTCATATAAAGGTAATAAAGGTGATATGACATCTTTTGCAGCCGCAGGACGATACGCAATAACAATCATGACAGGTAATTTGGCAATATCGGATAAAAACAGCGATAATACCTCTACGGTTTGAGCATCAGTATAGTGCATATCATCAAACAGCAAAATAAGCGGAGCTTTTTGAGCATAATTTTTTAATACTTCATAGAGTTCCGTAGCAGCTGTACTATAGGATTTACCGGATTTTTTTTCTGATTTAAATTCTTGTATATCACGTCGTAATTCTTTGACCAAAAACGGAAATTCACCAACAACGGGTATAAGTCCCAATACGGACATACCAATATTAAAAGCTAATTTTTTTTCCGGTGACACGGATTCTTTTTTTGCTAATTGCTCCACAATGCGTGTGAATGGAAAAAGCGGTTGCAAACTACCGATACGTGTTGTGCCTATGGGTGCTTGAGTTTGCGCATAGACAATGCTCAATGATGAGTATTTTGTGCGTGTTTCTTCTTCAAAATAGGTGAGTAAAGCGGTTTTGCCATATCCTGCCTCTGCCGGTACCCATACGACTGACCCGCGCCCATTTTTGCGTAAGTTTTCACGACATTGGTTGAGTATTTCCAATTGTGCTTTTCGTGCAATAAGATATTTTCCGGTTTCAGTCATAGAGTTGATGATAATGATGATATGGTTTTGACGAGATATGAATAAAATCCGTGCCGAAAAAAGAAACGCCTTTTTCCTTTTGCAAGAAAAAAGGCGTTATGCAGTATGCATTACGTGAGTTGCCGTGCAGATTATAAATCTATTGTGGCATCACTCATTTTTTCAAGACTTTTTACCATGCTTGCAAGGAAATTGGAAGCAAGAGCACCGTCAATAACGCGATGATCGTAAGTTAAAGACACATAGACCATTGTGCGAATGACGATAACATCATCGCCATTTACTTCACGAACAACGGGACGTTTTTGTGCTGCATAGACACCTACGATTGCTGTTTGCGGTTGATTGATGACGGGGGTGCCGAATAATGTGCCCCATGCGCCCATATTGGTCAAAGTGATGGTACCGCCTTGTATTTCTTCGGGTGCTAATTTTTTAGCACGTGCTCTTGTTGATAAATCCATAACCGAGCGTCCAAGTCCGGTAATATTAAGTGCATCGGCATTTTTGATTACCGGCACAATCAGATTTCCATCATCAAGCACGGTAGCAAAACTGAGATTAACCCGTTTGTGGCGGATGATATTTTTGCCTTCAACGCTGACATTGACCATTGGATTTGCTTTGACGCCATCCACGATTGCTTTCATGAAGAATGGGGTGAGTGTTAATTTGAAGCCCTCGCGTTTTTCAAATGCGTTTCTATGTTTTTCGCGCATTTTTACGATCATTGTCACATCGGCTTCAGCAACACTTGTCACATGCGGTGAAATTTGCTTAGAGCGAACCATGTGTTCGGCAATAAGTTGGCGCACCCTGTCCATCGGAATCACTTCATCATCATCGCCATACACAGCAGGCATAGTCACACCTGATGATGGCATAACAATTGGAGCCGGAGCCACCACCGCAGCTACCGCAGATACTGTTTGTGCAGGTGCGGCAACAACCACGGCACCGGAACGACGACGCTCAAGATATGCCAAAACATCATTTTTCGTTACACGGTTTTCAATGCCGCTGCCCGTGATGGATTCGAGTTCCTCCAATGTGATATTCTCTTGTTCTGCGATTGTTCGAACCAACGGTGAATAAAAACGACGAGATGCACTCATTCTCGGTATTTCCTTTGTACCGCCTGTTACTACCACAGGAGCCGGAGCCGCTACAGGAGCCGGTGCAGCCACAGGTGCGGGTGCTGCCACAGGAGCCGGAGCCGCCGCCACAGGAGCCGGAGCCGCCGCCGCAGGAGCAGGTGCTGCACTCACAGAACCGCCTGTTGATATGCGTGCTATCACTTTACCTACTTCGACAACATCGTCCACATTAGCTAAAATTTCAGCAACAATGCCACCGACTGGAGCCGGTACTTCTGTATCAACTTTATCTGTGGATATTTCCAATAATACTTCGTCACGGTCAATCTTATCGCCTACTGCTTTTAACCATTTCAAGACTTTACCTTCTTGGATAGATTCGCCCATCTTTGGCATTACTACATCCGTTGTTGAGCCACCGGAAACTACCGGAGCCGCCACAGGAGCAGGGGTCGGAGCTGCCACAGGAGCAGCCGTTACTACCGGAGCAGGAGCAGCTGTGACTACCGGAGCGGGCGCAGCCGCCGCGGGAGCGGGAGCAGAAATAGTAGCTGCACTTGCATCGGTTTCAATCACAGCAATGACTTTGCCCACTTCGACCGTATCATCAACATTAGCAAGAATACTCACCAAAATACCGCCATTGGGAGCCGGTACTTCCGTATCAACTTTATCTGTTGAAATTTCTAATAATACTTCGTCGCGCTCAATTGTATCGCCGACATTTTTGACCCATTTCAAGATTTTTCCTTCTTGAATGGATTCGCCCATCTTCGGCATTACGACATCAATTCTCATTAAATAACTCCTCTATTGAGTATAAAAAATTCGTGTGGAATGAAAAAAAATTCCTCTAAATTACCCAAAAATGAAGGATTGACCAACCAAAGCGGGTATTTATATGCTTTATTGCCTTTGAACGGCTGTGCTGTTATTTGTCTGTTTTCGGTAAAATCAAGTGAATAAAACCACTTATTTTCTTAGCGTGATGATGGAATCTTGGGTATTACCTATTGCACCTTTTACCCCGTCACTGACCAAAAAGTCATGGGGAAATCCGGGCTCGATAGCACTGATGCTATTCAATCGTTCGATATGCTCTGATGATAAAGTCAGAGAGAGCACTCCGAGGGTATCTCGTATTTGCTCAGCCCTCCGTGCTCCAATAATCGGTACGACCGATTGCTGTTTTTGACGAGTCCATGCGATGGCAATTTGAGCAGGTGCCACACCAATTTCATCAGCGATAGAAACAACTTCCTGCGCTATTGCCGTGCTGCGATCATTGCGTCGCAAACTTTGTTCGGGAACGCGTCCTTGCTCGCCGCGTAAATATTTACCCGTAAGAGCTCCGCCACCAAGCGCACCCCATGGTGTGACTGTCATCTCGAAAGCTTTTGCCATTGGTAAAAGATCACGCTCAGGCGTTCTTTGTAAAAGGGAATATTCGACTTGCAAGCCCGTAAATGCTGCCCATCCGCGCAATTCTGCAAGAGTATTGGCTTGGGAAACTATCCATGCAGGAGTGTCGGAAATACCGATATAATGAACAAGACCACGTGCAATTAAATCATCAAGTCCGCGCAGTACTTCTTCAACGGGCGTGGTAAAATCCCACATGTGTAACCAGAGTAAGTCAATATGATCCGTTTGCAGACGCTTGAGCGATTCACGCACCGAGCGCATAAGATTTTTGCGATGATTGCCCGAGAAGTTGGGGTCATTCATTCTGTCTTGCAATGTGTATTTTGTGGCAATAACAAAATGGTCGCGGTCCGAAGCGGTAAATTCTCCGAGCCAACGTTCGCTCGTTCCTTCGGTATAACGATTGGCAGTATCTATAAAATTTCCGCCTGCTTCCGTATAAGCATCAAAAACTTCTTTACTTGTAGCATAGTCTGCGCCCAGTGCCCATTCCGTGCCAAAAGTCATCGTGCCGAGGCATAATTCCGAAACACGTAAACCCGATTTGCCGAATAATGTATAACGCATAGTGATAGACTAAAATGTGATATAAAAAAAAGTAAACGGATGGAGATGTGTTCTATTGATACATTTACAGACCTATATCTATTTGAAGATGAAGGCGGCTTTGTCCATAGTCCTCCACGATATTTTCACCTTCTGATACTGTGGCAATTGTATTACGAATGTCTGATACATAACGCAATGTGAATGTCAATGAAGGAGGCACTATACATTGAGCCATTGCCATATAACGCATACCTTGACCATAAAGCACCGAAGAGGTGAGAATACCTTGCACATTGGGTTCCATTGCCCATATTGCGGACGAATAGCTGTCAGTGGAAAAATAGGTCATGCGTCCCGTGCAGCGTAACCATTGAAAAGGACTGTATCGCAATTCCAAAAAACTTAATAGTCCATATTCATGGGCTTGTCTTTGTTCAAAATCTACGGATATGGCTTCGCAACGTACTCGGTACTGTATGGACTGTTGTTCTTTTCGTAATTCTGCTCGCATTGAAGTGACGGTACGTTGGAGATATGGTTGAGCCGATTGGCTGATATTATCAGTTTTGGTTTCCGAGCGCAAACGAAGTAAACCTGTGGTGCCCGATGAAAATTTCCATTGTAATTCTCCGAGCATATCTAATCCCTGTGTTGGAACTTTCATACCATAACGAGGACGCAATGAACGATAGATGTCTGCATAGAAAGAAAGGCGATACGGTTGCTCATCCGGGTGCCATGACACAGCCGCATAGAGACCTTGCTCATTAGAGGGTGCAGAAAATTCACCGAAATGATAACCGAAAGGAGAGCGGAAATCTGCTGCGAAGGAACGCAATGCCAAACCCGCTTCATAGTTTGGTTGTCGTACCATCACTTGTGATTGCATACCCAATGCACCGTCTGCATCGCTGGAAATTTCTGTCGAAATGATTAATGATGTCATGGTATATTCACCAAAGAGTGTCCATAATGTGCCACTTTTCCCACGAAGTGCATCGCTGCTTTGTGATAGCAAAGGCAGGGAATATTCAATGCCATAGCCCGCTGCACCTAAGGAATAATTTTGATAGGTAAGCATGCTAAGAGCACCGAGAGTTTTTTCATTGAATGTATGTTTTTTTGCTTGTTCATTTGCTGTACGAAATAAACCACTGTTCCATAAAGAAGAAATGCCTGCATTGACTGAGTCATAAGTACCGGAACGTGGTGTGGAAGAAAACCATGCCGCACAATTATACGCAAGCGCACTATCGGCAAAAGTGCCACTGTGGCGCAAAGCAATTCCGCGCAAAAAACCCGATTCATTAGCGGAACGATAGGGGGATAAACCAATATCCGAACGACGTAATGGCGCAAGAACTTCTGCTCCTTTTTTCAGACCGAATTGTCGCCACATAATATTCCCCAAGCCATATTGTGCGGTAAAATCTCCTATAATTATTTCGGTGTGAGCATTATGCCATTCTGCCGCACCGGAAATAAACTCCGTTAATGAAGATTCACCTCCGTCTTTTGAAAAAACAGCTCCGGCGGAATATTGGGACTGCTGCCAGAGAAAACGCTGATATATATCATCGCTGCTTCCTCTGAACTTTGCATTTTCTACGGCGGATAAAGGCGAAAAATCTTGCTGCAAACGTGCGCGATATGTGAATGCTTTGGGTTTTTTATAGAGAATAAATGGGTCGGCTGAAATTACCGTACATTGATATAAAATATAACGCTGATCGGGTGATAATTGTAAAGAATCGGCAAGCATGGATAATGATAATGTGTCATTACTGGACAGTATAGAAAGAATTGTTTTTCCCATTGCCGGAGTAAATCCGGGTAAACGTGCTATTTCAGATACTGCTGCCGTCCGTAAACGTATGGGGGTGCGTGCATAATATTCATAAGCATCGAAATAGGGCGAATTTTCTGAAAATTGACCGCTGTTTTCCCATAATTCCTCCGAAATAATATCCTCTTGAGCAAAGCTATCAAGAGAAAGAGAAACAGTGATAACAATACATGCAGAAATCTGCATGAGCAATGGATGATATATATAAGTTGTCATAGGCATAAAGAAAACGGTATGCAAAAATAGCCGTTCTTTGTGGGATGGCAGATGAAAATACACAAAACAGTTTTTTTCTTAGGACCTTACTCTGATTATGTATGAATTGTCACGACTTTGTATTATACTGACATAAGAACGGTAATTGCAGACACATCAATAATATCTTGCACAGAACACCCGCGTGATAAATCACAATATGGTTTATGCAATCCTTGAATAAGCGGACCAATAGCTTGCGCCCCGCCAAGCCGTTCACTCATTTTATAGGCAATATTACCGGCATCCAAATTAGGAAAAATAAAAATATTAGCTTCACCTGCAATAGGAGAATTCGGTGCTTTTCTTTGTGCTATAGCAGGAACTATTGCTGCATCAAATTGTAATTCACCGTCGGCAATAATATCGGGATGCATAGCCGAAAATATGCGATAAGCTTCTTGTACTTTTTCCACAGATTCATGCCGCGCACTACCGTATGTTGAAAATGATAAAAAAGCTACCCTTGATTGCATAGCGGTCACTTTATGAAAATTATCAACGGTGGAAAATGCAATGTCCGCTAATTGTTCAGATGTGGGATACGGTACCACACCACAATCCGCATATCCATAGACTTTATCATCAAAAAGCATAAGGAACCAACTGCTTACGGTTTTGACACCTTGCGCCAATCCGACTGTGTGCAAGGCAGCACGCAAGACATCACCTGTGGAGGATAATGAACCTGCAACACATCCGTCGCAGTCACCGTTGTGTAATGCAATACCTGCCCAATATAATGGTTGGGCAATAAGCTCGTTTGCGGCTTGATATGATAAATTTTTTTTCTTACGTAATTCGAAAAGTATCTCTGTATAATGAGGGGTCAATTCTGATGTTGCCGGGTCAATAATCAATGGGCTATATTCCAAACACTGTACATCAATAATCGAGCAGATGTTTTGTTTATTTCCTATAAGCACCGGTTTAGCAAGACCCTGTTGTGCTATATGGTGAGCTGCCTGAATTGTACGTATATCTTCTGCATCGGGGAAATAGATTGTTCGTGATGCAGTGCGTGCTTTGGTATAAATATCTGAAAGGACTTGATGCTTCATACTTATTGTTTTGTAAAATGGAAAAGCCCGCAAGCATAATCTGAATTTGCAAGTGATTCTATGGAAGGATGTTCCACAAATTGATTATTATCATCAATGCCGGATAATTTTACCAAAGTGAGATCGGAAAAATATTCTAATATTTGGAAAGGTGAATGAATGCGATGAGCATTATAGCATAATCGAGGTTTACCGACAGGAAGAGCAAAATATAAATTGCCTCCTTTCGCAAGTACGCGTGCAAGTTCTTTGCATGCTTTGCGTGTACCATCCGGGTCAAGATCATCACCATATCGTCCTAAACCTATATGCTCCGCAACATGCAAACATGATAATGAAGGAATAGTATTATCATCGAAGGGCATAGCTAAAATACTCCCTGCACGTGAATCGAAATTAGGTAAATTTGCTTCAAGCGGACGTATATCAATAAAAGTGACTTTTGTGATTGTTGTCAGAAATCCTACATAATCAATACGAGAAGCTACATCCACATGCCACTCTGTATCTGATTGTACAATATTGCGTGCTGACCAAATATCTTGATAAAAATAATGCCGCAAAAACGGTGTTGTTGATAATTTATCATGCAATTGAGGGGCAATATCCATGATGCGTATTTTTTCGGCATTGCGCATTGTGGAATAACGTAACCATTGAACAAAAAAACTGATATATGCCGGAAAAGCATGGAAAAATTTTATCGGGTCAAAAAATGGTAATATCCATCTATATAGAACCACTAAAAAATTCTTTACCGGATTTGAAAACTTAATCATGATTTTCTATCGCTTCTAATAATATTGATAAAACTTCTTGTACAGAGTATGGAGCAGATTGCCAATGTAATGTATGAATATGTTCTAATGCCGCTGCTTTGCCATGTCTTAGGGCATCGTCAACAAATAATGTTTCTTTCGGATTCCAACCACATTCATCAAGCACATAATGAAAACACGAAGATTCAGGTTTTCTATGACCAATATTGCAAGAAAAAAAACAATGGTGAAGTACAGAAAATATCGCCGGAAATTCATTGTGTATATGTTCTAAATGCAATTTGTTGATATTGCTGAGTATTGCTATATTATACCCTTTTTGTGTCAAGGTATTGAGCATTGGTTCGGTATAGTCATAAAAACCTTTTAACATCACATTCCATGCATGGTCGAACTGTGTATTCTCCACATTCCCTTCATAATGAAAAGCCGATGATATTTCTTGGCGAAATACATCCGTGGAAATGTTCCCCTTTTCATATTCTGCAATAACCGATAATTCTTTTTCTTGAGAAAATTCCATTGTTGCAGAAAATATGTCAGCTAATTTTTGAGCGGTTTCCCGATAATCTACCTTGTACAGCACACCACCCAAATCAAAGAGAATATTTTTTATCATTGGTCTGACATACGAATAATGGCTTGTACCAATTGTGTGGGAGTAATGGAAACGATGCCCGGTTCTTCGCACACAACTCCGGCGGCATAATTTGCAATGGCGGCGGCTTCTTGTATGGAAGCACCACCTGTGACCATTGCTGTCAATGTAGCAATGACGGTATCGCCTGCGCCGGAGACATCAGCCACATGGCGCGCACGAGTAGCCACTGACGATACTCTCCCATTTTTCTCGAACAATCGCATTCCCGCTTCACCTAATGTGATGAGGACATTTTCGCATTGCAGTCGCAATAATAATTCTTTACCGGCTTTTTCTACGGCTTCGGCGGAATCTAAAGCAAATCCCAAAGCGTCTTGGGCTTCTTTTCTATTGGGCTTAAAACAATACACACCTTGATAATCGAAAAAAAATGATTTTTTGGGATCAACAAATACAGGAATTGAATGTTGTGATGCGTATTCATGCACACGGTGAATTAATTCTGGTGCAATAACACCTTTGTTATAGTCCTCGAATATAATAGCGGAAATATCGGAATGTTGTGAAATACGGCGAATAATTTCTTCCATGATATCAATGGAAATTTTTTCTCGTGACTCTCTGTCCAATCGTGTAATTTGCTGATTATTGCCAATTACTCTTGTTTTTACTGTTGTAGGTCTTTGTGTATCCACAATAAGTGCATCCGGCATTATCCCTGCATTTTCGCACAATTCAATCATTCTTCTACCCGTATTATCATTACCGATGACACCGCACAGTATTGGCGTAAGCCCGAGAGAAAATAAGTTAAACCCGACATTTGCCGCTCCTCCTAAGTGCATAGTTTCATCTTCAATATCAACCACGGGCACAGGCGCTTCAGGTGATACACGCGTTACTTTACCCCAGAAATATCTGTCAATCATCACATCCCCGATGATTGCTACTTTTTTGCCCTTTGCTTCAGTCAGATATGTTCGTACACTATCCTCAGTAATGTTCATTACCATACTTTTTTCATAAAAAAATCCATAAAAAAAAGCCGATGATTGACTCATCGGCTTTTCAATTTACGAAAGTTTTTTCGCTTTCATGACATCGAGGGCTTACTTAACATATATCATACGGCGTGTCAAGCTCTGACCATTAGCTGTTAAGGTGTAATTGTAAACACCCGCACTCAAGTTATATAAGCCACCGTCAAAACTGACAGGAACAAGACCATAGGCTGTGCCATCATACAATACGGCTACTTCACGACCAAAGTTATCGCTCACAACTAAACGTGCTGTGCCCGTTTGAGGAACATTGAAGCGGATTGTCGTTACACCGTCAAATGGATTCGGCTCATTGCTGCTTAAGTATAATGAACTGCCATCCTCTGACTCTAAGCCCGATACTTCCGTCGTCACGGTGACTTCCGTCGTATCTGAATAACTTACACCGCAATCATTACTTACGCGACAATAGTATTTGCCTGCATCTGTACCTACAGCTA